>Ga0079301_1000005_pt1 | contig 132934 bp, 125 predicted proteins | sample Wag4_2014_7_11_3_FD_74797 | JGI IMG/M metagenome (GOLD analysis project Ga0079301, IMG submission 74797) | Fresh water mixed with fracking chemicals microbial communities from Ohio, USA - Utica-2 Time Series FC 2014_7_11 | ecosystem: Engineered > Industrial production > Chemical products >... | reverse complement strand
CTCCCACCCCCACGCCACCACCGCTGGATACAGCGGCTTACGTCGGCATTCACGAACAGGTCTCGGCCGTGCTCAAGGCCAGTCAACGGGCGATGGTCAAGGTCAATTTCGCCAGTGCCTACTGCGCACCGCAGCTGTATCCGCTCAAGACCTTGCAAGACAACATGATCAAGGCCCTGCGCCAGGACCCGCAGTTGTTCGGCAGCACCGGCACCACCGCCGGCAATCTCGCGCTGCGCAACGTGTTGGCTCGGCGGGCGCTGACGGCCAAAACACAACTGACCGCCGAACGCATCGTGATCACCAACGGCGCCACCGAAGCGATCAACCTGGCGTTGCGCGCCGTGACCAGCCCCGGCGATACCGTCGCCGTGGAGTCGCCGACCTTCTATGGCCTGCTGCAAATTCTCGAAAGCCTCAACCTGCGAGTGCTGGAGGTGCCGGCCTCAACCCACAGCGGCATCAACTTGTCGGCGCTCAAGCAATTGCTGCAAGGCCCCGAACGAATCAAGGCGCTGATCGTCATTCCCAACCTGCACAATCCCCTGGGCAGCATCATGCCCGACGCCAACAAGGCGCGGCTGGTGCAACTGTGCGCCGAGCACGACACGGTGCTGATCGAAGACGATACCTACGGCGACCTGGTGGACAGCGAGCAACCGCTGTCCACCCTCAAGCACTGGGATCGCGACGACAACCTGATCTATTGCGCGTCGCTGAACAAAACCCTGGCCCCGGGCATGCGCCTGGGCTGGATCAGTGCCGGCAGATGGCACGAACGCGTGGAGATGCTCAAGCATACCCAGACCCGGGGGTGCGAAGCACTGTCGCAACTGGCGGTCAGCGCGTTCATGAGCACACCGTCCTACGAACGTTACCTGCGGCGCCTGCGGGCCACCCTGTCGCAACAGCGGGTACAGATGAGCGCGGGCATCCTGCGCTGTTTTCCCGACGGCACCCGCGTGACCAATCCCCAGGGCGGGACGCTGCTGTGGGTGGAACTGCCCCGGGAACATTCGTCCATGGCGCTTTTTCATGACGCCTTGAATGCCGGCATTCAGATTTCCCCCGGCGGGATTTTTTCCAACGACAAACGCTTCGATCATTTCGTACGGATCGGCTGTGGCGCGCCCTATTCGCCGAAGATCGATGAGGCCCTGGCGACATTAAGCCGCCTCCTCAAAAACCAGCGCTGACACGCCCCCCTGTAGGAGCGAGCTTGCTCGCGATGAACGTTAACGATAACGCGAGCGTCCTGGATGAGCGCAGCGCATTTGGGTCCATCGCGAGCCAGCTCGCTCCTACAAGGGATTCTGGTGCAGGCAGATGATATGCGGGTCGTCATTCCAGTGCGGGAAGCGTTCGGCGATCAGCGGGTCGTGACCGGGGATGACGTGGTCTTCGCTGTCCGCCAAACGATTGATTTCGGCGAAGGCCTCGAGTGTCTGCGCCATGTCGTCCAGGATCGGAAACGGACTGCGCTCACGGATGTTGACCCACAGGTGCGCCGCGTCGGAGGCCAGCACAATCCAGCCGCGCTCGGTGTTGACCCGTACCACCTGGCTGCCCGGGGTATGCCCGCCCACGCCATGCAGCGTGACCCCGGGCCACACCTCGGCCGTGCCGTTGTGCAAACGCATGCGCCCTTCGAACAGCGGCGGCAGCGCCGACATCACGTCCTCGACTTCGTAGGTTTTGTTCACCGTGCGATGGGCCATTTTCGGCCCGGTACAAAAGCGCAGTTCCGCCTCCTGCAGATGCACCTGGGCCTTGGGGAACAAGGCGAGATTGCCGGCGTGGTCCCAATGCAAATGGGTCAGGATCAACTGCTCGACCTGCGTCGGATCAATGTCCAGTTGCCGTAGGGATTCTTCCGGCAGGCGAAACATCTGACGATCGCGGCGATGGGCCGTGGCCGGCTGGAAACAGGTGTCGACCACGATCACCTGCTGCCCACGGCGAATGACCCAGAAATAGTAATCCAGCGGCATCGGTGCATTCGGATCGCCACAGCAGGCGTCGTACAGAAAATTCTCCCTGGCGGTGCGCTGGGCATTGGCGCCGACACGGATGGCGAACACTTCGTACACGGGAACGGACATACGAACCTCCAGGTTCAGGCGGCGTTGGCTTTGAGCGTCGGGCGAAAATCGAAGTCGATCAGCTCGCTGATCCCCAGGTCCTGCGCCAATTTATGCAGGCCGCTGTAGTCCCGCATGATGGTCGCGTTCCTGTTGCTCTCGCGGGTGTCGGCAATGATCTGCGCCGCTTGCTCGACCCCGAGCTGCGTCAGAATCGCCTCCCACATCGAGTAGTCTTGAGCGATAAAAGCACTCAGCGCCACCGACAAGTGGCGTGCGAAAAATTCCCGCTGCACCGGCGCCATGTTGGCGTACATGACCTTGGCCACTTCGGCCAGCACCTTGCTGTGGGCGTATTCGTCGCGGTTGTGCAACTCGGCGACGCGGCGGTTCTGCGGCTGGATGCTCGGGTCGTCCGCCAGCAAATCCAGATAGGCGTTGACGCTGATCTCGGCCACCACCGCAAAGGTGATCGCCGCCAGGTCTTTCTGCCATTGCTCGGTCAGCGTGTCTTTCAGCGCCAGCAACCGCAGGTAGGTCACCGATGGCGGCAAGTCCAGGTCCTGATCCAGCGCCCGCTCCAGTTTGGTCCGCTCGATCGCTCGCAGGTGCATCAGCGTGTGGTAGTGCTCATCGATCAGGGTCTGCTGCATGGCCTCGCGAAAATGCCAGTCGTCCTTGCCCAGGTATTGATTGGCAATGACGCTCAGCGCCGGGTTCACCACGTGTTCCTCGGCGGTCACGGTGCGCAAGTTGTAGCCGATCCAGCCCCAGGTCACCACGCTGCTCTTGAGGTCTTCGCTCAAGGCCTGGAAAGCCGGGTGATGAAAAAACGGCACCATCTGCTCCGGGTAATCCGGGCGGGCCGGGTCGAACACTTCCTCGACCGCGCCCCTGTCCGGGGAGCAGACGGTGGCGCGTTTGGTCCAGGCCTGGTTGAGCCGCACGATCAGTTGATGATCGACCTGGGCGATCTCGATTGCTGTTTGCATGACGCGATACCTGTAGGACGCGTACCCGCCAGGGGTACGCCAAAAGAGTGAAGAGCGACGGAAAAATCAGCCCAGCCAATAGCGGGTCAGGTTGCGCGCCGGGTCAGTGTACCGACTGCGGGCGTGGATCATCCGCCAGTTGTCCCAGATCAGCAGGCAGCCATCGGGGATCAGTACTGGAACGTTGTGCTCGACGAAATACGCCTCGCCCAACAGCGCAAACCTGGCCAGCGGCGAAGTGCTGTTGGCGACCCGGGATTGCTCCAAGGCTTGCTTGGACGGGTTCACGTCGCCGTAGTGAAACTGGTTGTAGCTGAAGCGGAAAATATCCCCGTCCTCTGTAGGCGTCAGGATGTACTCCTTGACCCGGCGCTGGCCGGGTTCGCCCGGTTTGGCCGTGGCAACGAACTCCACCGGGGTGTCCTCCAGCCATTCGCGCAGCTCGGGCTCGGTGCGTTCCAGTGACTGCAAAAACTCATAGCCGTCCACCAGCCCCGTGTGCCCGCCACCGCAGGTTGCCTGGCGATGGCAATGCAGCGCCAGGTAGCGTGGCGGCGGGCCATACACCGGCGCTTCGGTGTGCGGGCCGATGCCGTTCATGCTCTGGGAATACGGCAGGTCTTCGTAGCCCGGCTTGCGGGTGATGGCGAACGCCATCTGGCCGTTGAACTGCGGAATCACCGGGCCGAACTCGTGCAGTGTTCCTACGACGTCGTGGGCAAATTCCCCGGGCATGAGCACCGTCCAGCCACGGGACGACAGTTCTTCGTGGCGATGGCCGAGGGAAACGTAAGGGGTGGACGCAACAATCCCTTGATCTGACATGGTGAGATTCCTGGCGGTTTATCCGGCGTTGACGGTTGAGGTGTAGGCGGCAATCAATTCGCGACAGGCATCGCCGGGACGGTAGTGCTGATCGTCGATGCTCTGCACCGGTGTGATTTCGGCGGCAGTGCCTGTGAGAAAACACTCGTCGAAGTCGCCCAATTGCGTAGGCAGAATCGTCGTCTCGAAGACTTGGTAATCCAGGGCCTTGGCCAGTTCGATGACGGTCTGGCGGGTGATGCCGTCGAGGAAACAATCCGGCACCGGCGTGTACAAATTCCGACCCTTGGCGAAGAACACATTGGCGCTGGTGGCTTCGGCGACGCGGCCACGCCAGTCGAGCATCAGCGCGTCGTGGTAACCGCTGTTTTCCGCGTCGTGCTTGCTCAGCGTGGCGATCTGGTAATGCCCGGACGCCTTGGCTTCGAAGGGGCTGCTGCTCGGTGGCGGGCGGCGCCAGGTCGCGGTCTTCAAGCGAATGCCGGCCATGCGCGCCGCCGGGTCGAAATAGCTCGGCCACTGCCAGCAGGCGATCGCCACATGCACGCTGTTGAAGCGCGCTGATGTGGAAATCATCTCGCTGCCACGCCAGGCCACCGGGCGCAGATAGCCGTCGACCACCTGATTGCGTTGCAGCAGTTCGTGACTGGCCGCCTCCAGCACGTGAGGCTCGAACGGAATCGCAAAATCCATCAACTGCGCCGAGCGATACAGCCGCTCGGTGTGTTCGCGCAGCTTGAAGACCTTGCCGTTGTACACGCGCTCGCCTTCATACACGGTGCTCGCGTAATGCAGGCCGTGGGTCAGTACATGCAGGCGCGCCTGGGACCACTCGACGAACTCGCCGTCGAGCCAGATAAAACCTTCGCGTTGATCAAACGGGATACCGCTCATGTCCCTGCTCTCCTATGAATTGTCCTACGCCGTTTGTAGCAACACCGGTATCAATTCCGGCGCTGGCACCAGCACCCGCTCAGGTTCGGTCTGAAAGAAAAATGCACGCTCGCCAAAGGCCGGGCGCAACTCGTCGAACCAGGTCGCTTGCGGGTCGAAGCGCGCATAAAAAGTGCGCAACACCCATGACGGGTCCCTGGCCTGGAGGAACTGCAGCACGAAGACTTTTTCCCCGGCGACGGTCTCGATACCGTTGATCAACACCTTGCCGTAGAAGGTGCTCATGGACGGCCCGCGCACCGTGCGCGCCAGCCCCGAGACCGTGCGGTACGCCGCCTGGAAGATCTCGAACGCCCGCGCCAACGGCATCGCGAAGTAATGGCTGGGGCCGGTGTCACGCTCGACGAACATATAGTACGGCACCGCGCCCAGGCGCACGCCCTCGGTCCACAGCGCCGCCCAGTCCGCCGGGTTTTCGTTGATGTGGCGGATCACCGGCGCCTGCATGCGCAGGGTCGCGCCGGTGGAGCGAATGCGCTCGACCGCTTGCCGGGCGATGGCCTGGCGCAGCTCCACCGGGTGGTTGTAGTGGCCCATGATCGACAGGTTTTTCCCGGCCGCGACGACCCGCCGAAACAGCTCGAGCAACTCGGGCGCGTCCTTGTCGCTGACAAAACGCTGCGGCCAATACGCCACGGACTTGGTGCCGATGCGGATGCTGTTCAGGTGTGGCAGTTCCAGCAGCGGCTCGATATAACTGGCCAGCGAGCGGGTGTTCATGATCAGCGGGTCGCCGCCGGTGATCAGCACGTCGGTCACCTGCGGGTTTACTCGCAGGTAATTCACCAACTCTTGGGATTCCCGGGCGTTGAACTTCAGTTCTTCCTCGCCGATGAACTGCGCCCAGCGGAAACAGAAGGTGCAGTACGCATGACAAGTCTGGCCGGCACCGGGGAAAAACAGCACGGTCTCGCGGTATTTGTGCTGGATGCCCGGTAGGACTTTTCCGTCGAGGGTGGCGTTGTTGTGCGTCAGTTGCCCGGCCGGATGGGGGTTCATGCGCAGCCAAATGGCCTCGATCCGGCGCTTGATGGCGGCGCTGTCGTCCCGCTCGATCAACTGCTTGAGCGAGGCGTATTCGTCCGGCAACAGCATGTCCTTGTGGGGAAAGGTCATGCGGAAAATCGGATCGTCGGGAATGTTGTTCCAGTCGATCAGCGTCCCCAGTACGTACTCGTTGGTGCGAAACGGCATGACCCGGGCCACCACATCCATGGCTTCCTGCAGCGCCGGCGTCAGCCGAAGCCAGTACGGCGTATCGCGGATGGTCCGTGAGTTATAGGGTTTGTATCTTTCGTGCTCCGACATTCCCTGCATGGCAGCGCTCCTGATGATGGCTGGCGGATATCAATGGCTGGCCGGCGCTACGCGCTCAATGTCCATCCAGGCCCGAACGCTGTCGCGATCCCACTGGCGGCGGACGTAGGCGGCAAGCCGCGCCGGCACCGGATCACCGTTGGCCACCAGGCGGTTGAGCATGATGGCCAGGTCGGTGTCGGCAATGCTCCAGTCGCCGAACAGGTGTTCGGCGCCCTCCTCCAGCAGGCTTTCGGCGACGAAGAACAGGCGCTCGACGGCGGCCTTGGCCTCATCACTCAGGGGCGTGTCTTTCTTGCCGAAATACACCAGGTCAAACGGACGCTCCTTGCGCACCACCAGCAGGTCGCTGCGCAACCAGGCCTGCAGTTGGCGGGCACGGGCGCGTTGCTTGAGGTCCTGGGGATAGAGTTTTTTGTGCCCTGGGGAGAGTTCCTCCAAGTATTCGGCGATGACGGAGGATTCCGACAATGCGAAGTCCTCATGAACTAAGGTGGGAATCTTGCAGGTCAGGGAAATATCACGGTAATTGCCTTGATAGTTCTCTCTGCTTTTCAAGTCCACCGTTACACACTCGAAAGAAAGTTGCTTTTCCTTGAGCGCCACAAAAGCCGACATCGCAAAAGCGCTGACAAAATCGGCGCCGACATACAACTTGAGATTTCGATGTCCCATAGAACACTCCATTGCAATGGCCGCATTGATTAACCTGCATTGGAAGTGATCGTAGTAAGTTGATTCGGGGGCCGATAGATACAGAAATCGTTAGTTTCAACGGATACAGAAAGTTGATTTTGCGAGGTAATTTTTCAGCCACGCAGCCGAACCTGTGGGAGCGGGCTTGCTCGCGAAAGCGGTGTATCAGTCAACGTCATCGGTGCATGACGGACCGCATTCGCGAGCAAGCCCGCTCCCACATGAGGGGCGGACCGCAGGGGGTGTTTACAGGGAAGTGGTGATCAGGCCGTGGCTGTCGGCGAAGTTCGACAGCAGTGCCATCTGCGGCATGTTGCTCATGTTGAGCATGGCAAGCGGCGTGCTGGCGCTGGTGTTGACGAAGCCGTGGGTGGTCCAGGCCGGGACCAGCAACACGTCACCAGGGCCGACATTGACCTCGTCGGCATCGCCCAGGGTCAACAGGCCCGTGCCGCCCTGGATGACGAACAGATGCCACCAGGAATGGGCATGGCCCTTGAGCTCAACGCCAGGGTTGAGCCACTGCATGGCGATCGCCATGCCTGGCGTCACTTCACAGCCGTTGATGCTTTTATCGTGGGCCAGCGCGACGATATCGACTTCGCTGGACGCCAATGTCTGCGGCAACTGCGCAAGTTCGGCGCCCTTCCATACTTTCGGACTTGTCGATTTGTGGTGCAAACTTTGACGAAAATCCTTATAGGAAAAAAACGCACCTTGAAAGTTATCCATCTGCACGTTCCTTTTAATATCGGCTTCTGAAATAAAACAGCGCCGAACCTTATGTTAACGGTTCAGCGCTGTAAAGAAGGTTATTACTTATAAAACCGAAGGGCGCAACGCGGCAATCATGTCGACTTCAATCGCGGCGTTTTTCGGCAACTGATAAACACCGACCGTGGTGCGGGTATGTTTGCCGGCATCCCCCAGCACATGACTGAACACATCGGAAGCGCCGTTGGCGACTTCGCTGAGGTCGACAAAGTCCGCGGTGGATTTCACATACACCGTGATGCGAATCAACGACTTGATCTTGTCCAGGGAGCCAATGGCGTCGACGATCAGCGCCAGGCCGCGCATCGCACTGATGCTGGCGGCCGCCTGCGCATCGGCCATGCTCAGGTCAAGCCCGACCCGTCCCGGGTAGTGGATCTTGCCGTTCATGCGCGGCACCAGACCGCTGACATAGAGTTCATCGTGATGGCGAATCAGCGGCGCGTAATGGCCGCCCGCGGTGTTCTCGCCGTAGATGTCATAACCGAACTCCTGGGCCAGGGCGATGAAGCGTTCATCGCAGGTCATGTGTTGAATCATTGGCACATCCTCTTGATCAATACTGCAAAAAATCATCGATCCCTTCATTCAACCTACAGCCCGGGCCGGTGGCGCCAGGCTGGTGATCCCGATCCTTGATTCGATGGCTTCGGCCAGGCGCAGCAGGTCATTGCTGAGCTGCCCGTAGTGTTCGTTGAACAGCACGATGTGGCCGATAAAGGAGAAGTTGTCTTTCACCAGGGCGCTGACCGAATCGCCGATGCGCTTGGCGTACTGGCCTTCGACCAGTTCGATGTTCAGTGCGCGGGCCACGGCCTGGATGTCTGGCGCGTCACGCAAAATGCCACCGGCCGGTGCCCGCAGCAGGCGGATGCCGCAATAGCCCCGTGGGGTCGGCTGATGGTGCTCGATCTTGCCTTCCACGGCCCAGCGCACCCAGCGCTCCCAAGGGTTGAAGTCAATGAAAGCGCGACGCGCCAAATCCCAGATGTGCATGCCACCGGGACGCATGTTGGTTTCCACGGCCGAGGTCAGGCCGTCGACCCTTTGGAACACCTCGTTGTGCCAGGCGCCGTTGTCCTCGGACACCAGGCTGGCCATGTGGCGGCCGGCGTCCATCAGGCGCTCTTGAACGTCGAAAGCCAGGGGCGCAGGCACCACTTGTTGGATCTCGGCGCGGTAGGCGCCTTCGGTGGTGGTTTTTTCGGTGACCCAGGTGCTGCCGGCGACGCAATCCCAGCTGTATTCCCGGGCGTTCTGGATCAGCTCTTCGAGGACGATCCCGCCTTCGCGGTAAGGCTTGAGTGCCAACCAGGCTTCATCGCATTCCGACGGATGATGGATCACCCGGCAGCCACGGCTGGCGCCTTCGCAGGCCGGTTTGATGAACGCTTTGCCGCCCAGTTCGACCACGCGCTGGCGCAGTTCCGGCAGGCTCTCGACCCGTGCGGAAAACACCGGGCGATAACTGTCGGGCGACATCGCCGCTGTCGCTTCGAGACGACGAAAAACCTGCTTGTCCAAGCCCGCCCGCGCTTGGGCCGGGGTGATGCCGGGCAAGCCGAAATGGTTGGCCAGGGCCGCACCGAGCAACACCCCGCGATCGGAAAACGGCAGCACGCCGATCAGCTTCCAGCGGTCGGCGTTGAGGCAGCCGACCACCAGTTCCAGGGACTCGGCCACGTCCTTCTCGGCCAGGGAGGTGGTGCAGACGTGGTCCGCCACTTGATCGTCATAGGGCTGGATCTGCTCGACCAGCAGGATCAGTCGGGCGTTGTAGAGCGACTTGCACAGGTCGCGCAGTTTCTGGATGTCGTGAACCCGACTGCCGTTGTACCCCACCACTACTACGCATGAAGTCGTATTCATAAGGCCCCCGACTTGCAAAGTGAAAACCGAAACGGCGATGACTCAGTCATGCAGCGACGCGTTGGATCGACGGTTGAGCCAGTACCACGCGAGGATCCCGGCGGCGCCGATGACGGCCAGTACCAGTGCGTTGCAGGGCGGCGGCACGACCCGCATGATCAACACGGTCAGCCCGGCCCCGACGCCCAGGGACACTTCCTTGACGAACATGTTGTTCTGCTTGACCGAGAAGTAATCGAGGTAGCTGAAGGCGCATTCGGCGATGGACAGCAACGCCACCCAGATCAGGGCGCCGGCGAGGGTGTCGACGTGGAACGCGGCCGGTGACGACAGCACCGCAAAGCCGCCGACGATGATGGCGATGACCGCAACGACCTTGAACCGGCCGGTGCGCTCGATCAGTTTCATCACCGGCACCTGGGCGAAGACCACCACGGCGCTGTTGAGGATCAGCATCAGGCCGTACCAGGCCGGCAGTTCGCCAGTCTTGAGCAGGATCGCCTGTGGCAGGATCGAGAACACACCGAACAACTTGATGCCCATGATGATCCCGGCGATCACCCACGGCAGTTTGTTGCGCCAGCCGCTGCCGTCCTGGCTGGCGGGGCGGGCGACGACGGGCTCGCTTGTAAAGGTCGCGCCGAGGGCGATGGGCAGGCAGAGCAGGACGAAACTGGCAGCGCCGAGGAAGAACATGGTGGGGGTCAACAGGGGCGACAGCAGAATCAGCCCCGCCACCAGGCTGCCCATGTTCATGGCGACGCGGTTGTAGGCGGCGCCTTCCTTGGTTTGCGCCGCTTCGCTCTTGATCAGGTAACCGGCAATGGCGATACCGTAAGCGAACAAGGCGGCGGCAAACATCACCAGTCCCTCGTTGCTGGTCAGTGCCAATAACACCAGACCGAGGGCGGCGGCGAGCAGCGTGACGCTCAAGGAACGGCGCCCGAGCACCAGTAACGTCAGGGGAAGCAGCAGCAACAGGGCCCGATAACCCAGGGCCAGAATGCTGTTGGTGGCGGTGTCCAGCCAGACGTTGGCCTTGCCCAGCACCGCAAACAGCGAAACGGCGGTGATGATGCGGATGGTGAACAACCGCAGATTGATAACGGGCTTGGCCACCGCGACCGTCGTTTGGACACTCATGCAACACCTCATCAACCGGGCGAAGGTTCGACCGCGCAGGGTCGCCCTTCAGAAAAGTCTGTCAGTTGATGGTAGGGAGAGGGACTTGTCTTGGTCAGAGCAAGTTCGTATAGAATTGAACGAACTTTACTGCCAGAGAGACCAGTAAAATGCAGGTTCAGCGTGCAGTGATCGCCGCCATAGAATTCCAGCCCGGTGTACCGCTGGTGCAGCAGATCGTCGATCAACTGTCCCGGGCCATCACCACCGGCGGCCTGCCCCACGGCGCCAAGCTGCCGCCGATTCGCGAATTGTCCGACCTGATGAACGTGGGCAAATCCACGGTAGTCGATGCCCTCGACCGCTTGCGCGCCAAGGGTTTGGTGGTGTCACGCCAGGGTTCAGGGCATTACGTGCACCGCGCCGCCACGTCCTTGCCGGGCGGCACCGGCCCGGACCTGCTGCCCCAGGACACCCTCAGCGTGGTGCGCCGCGCCTTGCTGCTGGACAACGGCGCGCTGCGTCCCGGTTGCGGTTTTCTGCCCACCTCCTGGTTGCCCGCCGATGAACTGCTCAAGGCGGTGCGCGGCACCTTGCGGGCGACGTCATCGCGCATGGGTGAATACGGTGTGGCCGGCGGTTACCTGCCTTTGCGCCAGGCATTGCGGGTGAAACTGGCAACCTTCGGCATCGAAGTGCCGGTGGACCAGATCATCACCACCGCCAACACCATGCAGGCCATCGACCTGCTGATGCGCCTGCTGATCAAACCCGGCGATACTGTGCTGCTGGACGATCCCTGCTACTTCAACATGCACGCCAACCTGGCGCTGCACGGGGCCAAGGTCATCACCATCGCCCGGCAATCGGACGGCATGGACCTGGAGGCCTTCGAAAAACTCATCATCGACCACAAGCCTGTGCTGTACATGACCAACAGCACGCTGCATAACCCCACCGGGCATTCGTTCAGCCCTGCGCAAGTGTACCGCCTGCTGGAGTTGAGCCATCGCCACAACTTCCACATTCTCGAAGACGACCTGTACGCGGACATCCAGCAACGCCGCACCCCGCGCCTGGCGGCCAGCGGGCTGGACAATGTCACTTACCTCTCCGGCTTCTCGAAAACCCTGACCGCCAACAGCCGGGTCAGCTATGCCGTGCTGTCGCCGCAACTGGCGGCGCGGCTGGTCGCACTGAAAATGGCCTGCGGCGGCGTGACCTCGGAACTGGCCGAGCACATCACCTGCACCATGCTCAGCGACGGCAGCTACGCCAAGCATGCACGGCGTACGGTGGACCGCTTGTATGAGTCCAACAGCCGCGTGGCGGGCTGGCTGGAAGAGGCCGGGTGCTCGATGTCGTCGTTGCCGGGGGAAGGCTTGTTCATCTGGACCCGGTTGCCGGAAGGCTTGCATGCCGAAACGCTGGCGCGACAGGGGCTGGAAAACAATCTGGTCCTGGCGCCGGGTACCTTGCTCAGCAAAGCGGCGGATGCCAGCCACTTCATGCGGTTCAATGTGGCGCACAGCGATACCGTACAGGTGCGCGAGCGCTTCTTCCGCTTGCTCGACGCACAGGGTAAATAACTACCCGACACGCGCCCTGTGGGAGCGGGCTTGCTCGCGAAAAGGCCGTCACATTCAGCATCAATGTCGCCTGACAGACCGCTTTCGCGAGCAAGCCCGCTCCCACAGGGTCTTGTGGCGATCCTGACATCGCCTGCCAGCAGATCGCTACGATTGCCCGACTCAGCCTCACTGGCTAACTTCGCCCGGTCGCTGTCAATCAGCGACCGGGCCTGAGAACCCGGGTAAGATACGGGCGCACAAGCGCCACCCATCACGATTGCCGGCGCTTTTTTGCGTCTGCACACTCGTGTTATGGCGGCTGTGTGTGGGAGACCTTCGGGTCTGCCGGATCCCGTATCCCGGTTCTCAGCCTGCGCACAGCTGCCACCCCCTCGCCTGAGAACGAGCGTGGTAGCTCTCATTTTGAATACGGGAGTTTTACCGATGAACGCTGTTTATCCATCCGCATCAAACGTCACCCACCTTCTCCCCACCAACAGGAGGTGAACCCAATGACCAACCCCAAAGACCTCAAAACCATCGGCCTCACCCCCTTCTCCTACCACGCCAACGAACCCCTGTTCCGCATCAGCGCCGGCGTCCCGGTGATCGAAGCCCTCTACCACGCCTCCGACCTGCTCCACCTCTCCAAGCTCCTCGCCTCAGACGCCGCCATGGTCCGCGACTCCGACCGCCACGCCTGGGCTTCGCACTTCCTGCAGGACATGAGCAAGGCCATCATCGATGACGTCGCAAAAGTCCTCGACGCCCCGTGTAACAACCGCACCTGAATGAAAAAGCCCCGCGATTCTTTCGAATGCGGGGCTTTTCAGATACTGGCTAACTCAAAGCTCAATCGCTAGCTGTTCTGCCGCGTAATGGCGAGTCTGGTAAGGCAGCAAAGCCTGAACCTTCAGACCAAGCCCTTCATCCAGCCCCCACGAAATGGCCAGCACATCACGACGCTGATGAAGCGGGAGACCTGACTTCACCATCACTCCTTGCCTGGAAGTTGAATCAGCGAAAAGTTGAAGAGCAGTCAGGGCTTCCAAGGCGCGGGAATCAGACACGCATGCGAATCGGGTGAATCGCTCAAGCAGGTAACCCGCACGCCGCAACTGCAACTCGTCGCTATGGCAGCTTAGAAACGCATTTACTTCGCTCTGCAGATCCAGGTCCGAGTACCAGACAGCCTTGGCCGCGCTAACGAGCGCATCATCGTCTGCCTGATCCAGAGGATTCTTGACCAGTGCGTCCAAGGCTAATGAGAGGACGTGACCGTCAACGGGCTTCGTCATCCGTCGTCTCCAGATAATCTTGCAGGATATTGGTGAGAAGAGTGAGTACGTCCGGTAATTCCATTTCGAACCTCTACCACTGTAGGGAGTGTGGTGATCGAGATGGACCGTACCGAAGCTACAAGGAATCGGGGGTAGGACGTTTCCCAAATGCTGTATACCGTTTTCGGAAATTGACGAACCTTCAATGCAGGTTTTGATCGACGCTCCGCGTGGGGGCGATCTGCGACATCGACACCCAACAAAAAACCCCGCCCCTTCTCTCAAAAGGGCGGGGTTTTTCTTTGTCGCATCCGACGCTTAAGGCGCGTACGTCAGCAGCAGTTCGGTCGGCACTTTGAAGTCCAGGGACATCATCACGCTCAACGCGGTAATGGTGAAGATCGAGAACACGAACAGCTTGCGTGCCCAGACCGTGTCATCCACTGCCTTGTAGCCGGTCCAGGCCATGTACAGCCAGTACATGCCCATGGCCGCGGCGACGGCGAGGTAGCTCATGCCGGCGTAGCCGCTGAAGGTCAGCATCAAGGTCGCCACGAGGAAGGCCAGGATGTAGATCAGGATGTGCTTCTTGGCCACTTCGATTCCGCGCTTGACGGGCAGCACCGGAATCGATGCGGCCAGGTAGTCGTTGAAGCGGAAGATCGCGATGGCGTAGGAATGCGGCATCTGCCACAGGCTGAACATCACCAGCAGGGTCAGCGCGGCCATGTCGAAGGTGTTGCTCACCGCGACGTAGCCGATCACCGGCGGCATGGCGCCCGACAGACTGCCCACCAGCGTGCCGTGAACCGACTTGCGCTTGAGGTACAGGCTGTAGAAGCCGACGTAGATGATGAAGCCGATCACGGCGAACAGGGCGGCCAACGGGTTGGCCACCTTGTACAGCAACGCAACGCCGGCGACACCCAGGACGGTCGCATAGGCCAGGGCCAGTTTCAGGGAGATGAGGCCCTGGACCAGCACCCGGTTCTTGGTGCGTTCCATCTTCAGGTCGATGTCGCGGTCGATGCAGTTGTTGAACACGCAACCGGAGGCAACCACCAGGGACGTGCCGATCATGGCGGCCAGGAAGATGGCCAGATCGACATGCCCTTTGGAGGCCAGGAAAAATCCGCCTGCCACAGAAAGCACGTTACCGAAAATGATCCCCGGTTTGGTGATTTGGATAAAGTGCTTAAAGGACATCCGGACTTACCTCACTTCGCCATCATGAACGTGTGGATGCTGAACATGATCCACAGCGACAGGCCAACCAGCAGGACGATCACGATCGCGGCGAACACAAACGCAATCACGTTGTTACGCTGCGCGGCCGAACGGTCCAGGTGCAGGAAGTACACCAGGTGCACCAGCACTTGGATGATCGCGAACGCCAGGACGATCCACAGGGTGATCGACTTGGGCAGCGACGGGTACATCACCAGACCGAACGGGATGATGGTCAGGATCACCGACAGGATGAAGCCGATGGCGTAGGACTTGACGCTGCCGTGACCGGCGTCGTCGTGGCCGTGGGTATGTGGTGCGTTAGCCATTTACATAGTCCCCATCAGGTATACAACGGTGAATACGCAGATCCACACGACGTCCAGGAAGTGCCAGAACAGGCTCAGGCAGCTCAGGCGAGTCTTGTTGGTCGCCGTCAGGCCGTGCTTGTTGACCTGGTACATCATGATCGCCATCCAGATCAGACCGCTGGTCACGTGCAGACCGTGGGTGCCGACCAGGGTGAAGAAGCCGGACAGGAAGCCGGAACGGTTAGGGCCGTAGCCCTCGGAGATCAGCATGTGGAACTCGTTGATCTCCATGCCGATGAAGCCGGCACCGAACAGGAAGGTCATGGCCAGCCAGCCCAGGACCTGCTTCTTGTTGCCACGGAAGAACGCCAGCATGGCGAAACCGTAGGTGATCGAACTGAACAACAGCAGAGCGGTTTCGCCCAGCACGTAAGGCAGTTCGAAGATGTCGTGGCCCGACGGGCCACCGGCTACGTTGTTAACCAGTACCGCGTACACCGCGAAGATCGACGCAAACAAAATGCAGTCGGTCATCAGGTAGAGCCAGAAACCGTATACGGTCATCTCGCCCGAGTCGTGGTGGTGGTCATCGTGCCCATGGTCACCATGGGCGTGTCCAACATTGGTCACTAAATTCGACATGGTTTAAGCCTTTTCCAACGACGTTTCAACACGGGTGGCGGTGGCCGGGATTTTCCCTGCCGCTACCAGACGCTTGTGCTGCTCGGCTTCGATGCGCTCGATCACGTCGACCGGCACCATATAGCCTTGATCATCACGGGCCGCGTGGATCGCGAAGTAGATCACGGTGCCGGCGAGGCTAGCGATCGCCAGCCACCAGATGTGCCAGATCATTGCGAAACCGAACACGGTCAACAGAGCGCCCATGACCACACCGGTGGCGGTGTTGTTTGGCATGTGGATCGGCTCGTACTTGGCCGGAACCTTGTACGCGGTACCGTTTTCCTTGGCTTCGGTGAACGGGTCGATGCAATCGGCCTTTGGCAGCACAGCGAAGTTGTAGAACGGAGGTGGCGACGAGGTCGACCATTCCAGGGTGTGTGCATTCCACGGATCACCGTGGTCGCAGCGGTTTTCAGCCTTGTTGCGATCACGCACGCTGACGTACAGCTGGATCAACTGGCAGGCGATACCGAAAGCGATCATCACCGCACCGAACATGGCCACATACAGGTACGGCACCCACTCAGGGTTGGTGGTGGCGTTCAGACGACGGGTCATGCCCATGAAGCCCAGTGCGTAGAGCGGCATGAACGCGACGAAGAAGCCCGAGATCCAGAACCAGAACGCTGCCTTGCCCCAACCTTCGTGCAGCTTGAAGCCGAACGCTTTAGGGAAGTAGAAGCCGAAGCCTGCGATGTAGCCGAATACCGCGCCGCCGATGATCACGTTGTGGAAGTGCGCGATCACGAACAGGCTGTTGTGCAGTACGAAGTCAGCACCCGGGATGGCCAGCAGTACGCCGGTCATGCCGCCGATGGCGAAGGTCACCATGAAGCCCAGGGTCCACAGCACCTGGCTGGTGAAACGCAGACGGCCCTGGTAGATGGTGAACAGCCAGTTGAACAGTTTCACACCCGTCGGGATGGAAATCAGCATCGTCGCCAGACCGAAGAAGGCGTTGACGCTGGCACCCGAACCCATGGTGAAGAAGTGGTGCAGCCACACCATGAAGCCCAGTACCGAGATCGCGCCCGAGGCGTAGATCATCGAGTGGTGGCCGAACAGTTTCTTGCCGGTGAACGCCGAGATGACTTCCGAGAAAATGCCGAACGCCGGCAGGATCAGGATGTACACCTCAGGGTGACCCCAGGCCCAGAACAGGTTGACGTACATCATCGGATTGCCACCAAGTTCATTGGTGAAAATGTGGAAATCCATGTAACGGTCAAGCGTCAGCAGTGCCAGGGTAGCGGTCAGGATCGGGAACGAAGCCACGATCAGCACGTTGGCCCAGGTGCAGGTCCAGGTGAAGATCGGCATGTCCATCAGCTTCATGCCAGGGGTACGCATTTTCAGCACGGTGGCCAGGAAGTTGACCCCCGTCAGCGTCGTACCTAACCCGGAAAGCTGTAGCGCCCAGATGTAGTAGTCCATCCCCACGCCCGGGCTGTATTGCAGGCCCGACAGCGGCGGATAGGCAACCCAACCGGTCTTGGCGAATTCGCCGACGCCCAGGGACAGGTTGATCAGCACCACGCCCGACACCAGCAGCCAGAAGCTCAGGGAGTTCAGGAACGGGAAGGCAACGTCACGCGCGCCGATCTGCAGCGGCACTGCAAGGTTCATCAGGCCGGTGAAGAATGGCATCGCCATGAAGATGATCATGATCACACCGTGGGCGGTGAAGATCTGGTCATAGTGTTCAGGTGGCAGGTAGCCAGGCGAACCCTCGGTGGCCATGGCCAACTGGGTACGCATCATGATGGCGTCGGCAAAGCCGCGCAGCAGCATGACCATGGCGACGATGATGTACATCACGCCGATTTTCTTGTGGTCGACCGACGTCAGCCACTCGGTCCACAGGTAGGTCCACTTCTTGAAGTAAGTGATACCCGCGAACAGTGCCAGACCGCCGAGCGCGATCATGGCGATGGTCACCATCACGATCGGCTCGTGGAACGGGACCGCTTCCCAACTTAATTTACCAAACATCGTTTACTCCTCTGCCCCGGCAGCTGAATGCGAGTTCATGTCCGTAGCGGCCACTTCTTTCTCTTTCTTCTCGTGGTTCACTTTCGGACCTGGTTTCATGCCTTCGTACTTGTCGACGATGATCTGGAACAGGTTCGGCGTAACCGAGGAGTAGAGCTCGACTGGGTTGTTCTGGCTCTGCTTGGAAAGGGCTGCGTATTCAGCTTGTTCAAGCTGTTTAGGTGCCTTTTTGACTTCGCTGACCCAGGCGTCGAATTCTTCCTGAGTCGTGGCGATTGCCTTGAATTTCATACCGGTGAAACCGGCACCGCTGTAGTTGGCGGAGATGCCTTCCATTTCAGCGTTGCGGTCGGCGATCAGGTGCAGCTTGGTCTGCATGCCCGCCATCGCGTAGATCTGACCGCCCAGGCCCGGGATGAAGAACGAGTTCATCACAGCGTCGGAGGTGATCTTGAAGTTGATCGGCGTGTGCGCCGGGAACACGATCTTGTTGACCGTGGCGATGCCTTGTTCCGGGTAGATGAACAGCCACTTCCAGTCCAGCGCGACCACTTCGATGGTCACAGGCTTCACGTCAGAGACGATCGGACGGTACGGGTCCAGCTCGTGGGTCGACTTGTAGGTGATGTAACCCAGGGCAATGATGATCAGAATCGGAACAGTCCACACCGCGATCTCGATCTTGGTGGAGTGGTTCCATTTCGGGGTGTAAGTGGCGTTGGTGTTGGACGCGCGATACTTCCAGGCGAACAGGAAGGTCATCACGATCACAGGGATCACGACCAACAGCATCAGCAGCGTTGCGGTGATGATCAGGTTTCGCTGTTCCAGGCCGACCTGGCCCGTGGGATTGAGCAAGGTCATGTTGCAGCCTCCCAGCAACAACGTGCCGAGCAGCGGCACTAGGCCTAGTAATCTGGGGTACCTGTTTTTACTCATCTCACGACCTCTAAAGCAGCTTGCGCAATGCAGTTGGGTTTTGATCGCCAACACTTCACCCTGCCAAGGGTTGGCATTTTTCTTGGATTGAATAAGGGCTTGCCCGTCGAGCGTCAGACGCGTTTCGACAAATCCTGGGCCAGCGTTGAGTTCTTATTCGAATACGTGGTCAAAGGCCTTGTTACAGACCAATTCCATTTGGTGCGGATAGTGGAGGCACCGACACCTGGGAGTCGCATGAAGCCACCCGGCCTCTCGACCCCCGGTCCCTGCTCACACACCTTCAAGGAGCGAGCAGCGTCGGGGGATTCAGTGCGGGCGATTGTAGATATGTAGCGTTTTTTAAACCATGTCTCATCCCGAAATAATTTATATCCCGAGCCGCAACAATGCTTCGCAGAACTCGCAAAAGTGGCGCATGTTATCGAAATAGATTCTCAACAAAAACACCAAAAATAGTAGGTGTACCACCGGCATTTCAGACAGTATCCGGGGCCCTGCAACCGCGACCTGTGTCGCCGAAGCCCCCATGCCGCAAGGGCTCTGGCAAATCGCCAGAGCCTGTTAAAACTGCCTGCTCCCGCCCGGTGACGGAAAAATGGCCGCCGTTAGAAACAGACCAATTTCATTGCCTGAAGCTGTGCCAATCCGGCGCTTTGAAAGTCGGTGCGACACTAAAGATGTGACAACATGTCGCACACGTGTCGCACCCTTGCCTGCCCCTGCTACGGTGTTTTCAACCGCCCCCTGATATGCAAAAAACGCCCCGGGCCTCTCTGTGAGGATCGGGGCGTTTTTTCACCTGTTGCGGCGTCGTGACAGAGGACTTCAGCGCAGCGCCTTGCGGTTGCGCATGGTCAGCAACGGCACCAGCACCACCACCAGCACGAAGGCCACCAGCGCCCATTGGGCCAGGGACAATCCAAGGATCGGCGGGTACGGCGTGGAGCAGAAACCGTCGACCTGGAAACCCAGCGGGAAGATCTTGGCCAGCGGCAAGTCGTCAACGATCGGCTGCAGTACATCGATGCCGCAACTGACCGCCGGATAGAACTGGGTGAACACGTGATGCCCGGCCACACCGGCACCTGCCAGGGCGCTGATCACCACCAGGGTTTCAAAGACAGTGATGCTGCGACGACTGCGCGTGGCCGCACCGATGAAGGCGAAGATGGCGATCAGCAGCAAGGCGTAACGCTGAAGGATACAGAGCGGGCACGGTGCCTCGCCGAGGACGATTTGCATGTACAGCGCACCACCGATCAATGCCAGGCAGATGATGCCCAGCAACACCAGATAACGCCGTTCACGCCCCAACCGCAGTGTTTCCTCGCTCATCGCGTTTCCCTTCAAGGTATCGAATGCCCGCCAGTCTACACGTCTGTTGCGTGACGGGGGATGCCGGGCAATAGACGACAGGCGGGTTAAGCGGGGATTAACTTTTGGGCGGTTATCGGGAATTGAAACCGCGGTGCGGCATTCGCGAGCAAGCCCGCTCCCACATTTGGACCGTGTCGTGCACCGACGCGGTCCAGTGTGGGAGCGGGCTTGCTCGCGAATCTGGCGACTCGGTCTGCCGAGCCGCCAATCGGTTACTCCAGCGCCGAAGCCGGGCCGAAGAACTCGTAGCGGCTCTGCTTCTCAGGCACACCCAGCGCCTTGAGGTGACGCTTGATCGCGGCCATGAAGCCTTTCGGCCCCAGGAAGTAAACATCCACGTCACGCTCGGCCGGCAGCCACTCGCCCAACTGCTCCTGACTCAACAGGCCGACCTTGTGCGCCGCCGGGCTCACACCGTCGTCTTCGGCGTAGCAGTAGAACTGCTGCAGTTGCGGGTGACGCTCGGCCAGGCCGTCGATCCAGTCGCGGAACGCGTGGACCTTGCCGTTGCGCGCGCAGTGGATGAAGTGCACCGGACGCTGGGTTTGCAGCGCCGCTTCGAGCATCGCCAGGGTCGGGGTGATGCCGACGCCGCCGCTGATCAGCACCAACGGTTTGTCGCTGGCGGTCAGGGTGAACTCGCCCGATGGCGGGAACAACTGGATGCTCGAACCCACGTGCAGTTGGTCGTGCAGGAAGTTGGAGGCGCGGCCACCGGCTTCACGCTTGACGCTGATGCGGTACTGGCCTTTGTTTGCCAGGGCCGACAAGGAGTAGTTGCGACGGATTTCTTCGCCGTCGAGGATCAGTTTCATGCCGATGTACTGACCAGGCTCTGCCGCCAGAATCGGGCCTTTGTCCGCGGGTTCGAAGTAGAACGAGGTGATTTCCGCGCTTTCCTCTACCTTGGCCGCCACGATGAATTCCCGCGCGCCGCGCCAGCCGCCAGGGGCCTGTTCTTTTTGGTCGTAGATGGTGGTTTCGGCACCGATCAGAATGTCCGCCAGCTGACCGTAAGCCGCACCCCAGGCCGCGATGACTTCAGGGGTGGCGATTTCTTCGCCCAGCACTTCAGCGATGGCGCGCAGCAGGCAGGTGCCGACGATCGGGTAGTGTTCCGGCAGGATCTGCAGGGCCACGTGCTTGTTGATGATCTTGGCCACCAGGTCGCCCAACTGGTCGAGTTGGTCGATGTGGCGTGCGTACATCAGTACGCCGTTGGCCAGGGCGCGTGGCTGGTCGCCAGACGCCTGGTGCGCCTGGTTGAACAGGGGACGGACCTCCGGGTACTCGGACAGCATCATGCGGTAGAAGTGGGTGATCAGGGCTTCACCACCGCTTTCCAGCAGCGGCACGGTGGATTTGACGATGGCACGGTCTTGGACGCTAAGCATTAGAGTGACTCCTGAACAACGAGGGTTTGGAAAGGTTGCTTCAGGTATATCAGCTTCCGTGCCAACTTTATTTTCCTTATATTTCAATTACTTAACATCATGGTAGTCATATCGACCCAGACTGTTTTATAGTCATACCGACTACACGGAGTCACTATGACTGCAAAATCTCTGCTCACTGCGTTATTGCCCCTGGTCTCGGACCTGTCCCGCGAACTGCCCGAAGGCGAGCGTTATCGACGCCTGCTGGAAGCCATGCGCGCCCTGCTGCCCTGCGATGCCGCCGCCCTGCTGCGTATCGATGGCGACTGGCTGGTCCCGCTGGCCGTCGATGGCCTGAGTACCGACACCCTCGGCCGGCGCTTCAAGATCGACGAGCACCCGCGCTTCGAAGCCTTGCTCAGCAGCTCGGGCCCGACCCGGTTTGCCGCTGACAGTGACCTGCCCGACCCCTATGACGGCCTGGTCGATGGCCTCGATGATCATCTGGAAGTCCACGATTGCATGGGTTGCCCGCTGTTCGTCGATGAGCGTCCCTGGGGGTTGCTGACCCTTGACGCGCTGGACCCCGAGCGATTCGAACCGATCGAGCTCGACGCCCTGGGAGCCTTCGCCAGCCTCGCCGCCGCCACGGTCAACGCCGCCGAGCGCATCCAACGCCTGAACAATCGTGTCGAAGACGAACACCAGCGCGCCGAGGTGTACCGCCAGGCCAGCGGCCAGCAGAACCGCGAGATGATCGGCCAGAGCAAGTCACTCAAAAAACTGGTGGAAGAAATCGACCTGGTGGGCGGCAGCGACCTGACCGTGCTGATTACCGGCGAAACCGGGGTCGGCAAGGAACTGGTGGCCCAGGCCATCCATGCCGCTTCGCCCCGGGCCGACAAGCCGATCATCAGCCTCAACTGCGCCGCCCTGCCCGACACCCTGGTGGAGAGCGAGCTGTTCGGCCATGTGCGCGGCGCCTTCACCGGGGCGATGAATGATCGACGCGGCAAGTTTGAACTGGCCAACGGCGGCACGCTGTTTCTCGATGAAGTCGGCGAGCTGTCGCTGACGGTGCAAGCCAAATTACTGCGTGTTCTGCAAAGTGGCCAGTTGCAACGCCTGGGTTCCGACAAAGAGCATCAGGTGGACGTGCGGCTGATCGCGGCGACCAACCGCGACCTGGCCGAAGAGGTGCGCAGCGGTCGCTATCGCGCCGACTTCTACCACCGTCTGAGCGTCTACCCGCTGAGGGTGCCGGCCCTGCGTGATCGCGGTCGGGATGTGTTGTTGCTCAGCGGTTACTTCCTGGAGCAGAACCGCTCGCGCATGGGCCTCAACAGCCTGCGCCTGAACAGTGATGCCCAGGTGGCCCTGTTGGCCTACGACTGGCCGGGCAACGTGCGGGAGCTGGAGCATTTGATCGGCCGCAGCGCCTTGAAGGCCTTGGGCAACTGCAAGGAGCGGCCGAAGATTCTCAGCCTGAGTGCCGCCGACCTGGATTTGCCCAACGGCAGCCTGGAGGTCGTCGCCGAGCAACCGGCGCCTACCGCCACGGCACTGGTGACCGGGGATCTGCGCGCGGCCACCGAGAATTATCAGCGGCAGTTGATTGGCGCGTGCCTGGAGCGGCATCACCACAACTGGGCGAGCGCAGCGCGGGAGCTGGGGCTGGACCGGGCGAATCTGGGGCGGATGGCCAAAAGGCTCGGGATGAAGTCGTGACTGCTCTCTGTGGCAAGAGCCTTACTTGTGGCGAGGGGATTTATCCCCTCATCACAGTTCATCATTTAGCCCGCGATGGGTATTTAACCTAAAGCCTGCCCCCGACAAGTCGATAACCCGGCATCGATAGCTGTTGGCGATCCTCGCGGTCGCCCGCCACCTTTTTCCAAAGAAGGTTTTTATGTCTTCCACCAAAGCCCGCGCAGATTCACTTTCGCTGCTGCTGTTCACCTTGCGCAGCGGCAAGTTGATGGCGATCAACCTGCTCAAGGTCAGTGAAATCATCCCCTGCCCGCCGCTGACCAAGCTGCCGGAGTCGCATCCCCACGTCAAAGGCATCGCCACCTTGCGCGGCGCCTCGCTGTCGGTGATCGACCTGAGCCGCGCCATCGGTGAGCGTCCGCTGGAAGACCCGAACGGTGGCTGCCTGATCGTCACCGATGTCAGCCGCTCCAAGCAGGGCCTGCATGTTCAAGCGGTGAGCAAGATCGTGCACTGCCTGACCACCGACATCCGCCCGCCGCCCTTTGGCTCCGGCGGCGTGCGCTCGTACATCACCGGCGTGACCTCGGTGGACGGCACGCTGGTGCAGGTGCTGGACATCGAGAAAGTCATCCACGGCATCGCCCCGGTGCAGATCGACATGGCGCCGACCGAACTGAGCATGGAGGACGCTGAAATCCTCGGCAACGCGCGGATCCTGGTGGTCGACGACAGCCAGGTTGCGCTGCAGCAGTCTGTGCACACCCTGCGCAATCTCGGGCTGCAATGTCACACCGCGCGCAGCGCCAAGGAAGCCATCGATTGCCTGTTGGACCTGCAAGGCACGGCCAATCAGATCAACCTGATCGTGTCCGACATCGAAATGTCCGAGATGGACGGCTACGCCTTTACCCGCACCCTGCGCGAAACACCGGACTTCGCGCACCTTTATGTGCTGCTGCACACCTCGCTGGACAGCGCGATGAACAGCGAAAAAGCCCGTTTGGCCGGGGCCAATGCGGTGCTGACCAAATTTTCGTCACCGGAACTGACCCAATGCCTGATCACCGCCGCCAAGGCTGTGGCCGAACAAGGTTATTGAGTCTTGGCCGAGGACTATTGCTGGCTGATGCGGCGCGACCTCACCGGGGTCGTGCCCGCCGCCCAGTGGCCAGCCGGCCTTCAATTGACTCACTACAACCCTGAACTCGCCGCTGCGGTGCACCAGTTGATGGAACTGGGGTATCGCGATGGCGGCGGTCGGGTGCCCGCGCTGGACGTTTGGCAAATGGGGTTTGAGACGGACGCCGAATACGATCCTCAACTGTGTTTCGTCGTGCTGGATGCCGAAGGCGTGGTCGCCGTGTGCCAGTGCTGGACCAGCGTCTACGTCAAGGATCTGGTGGTGCATGCCCGGGCTCGGCGTATCGGGATCGGACGGGCGCTGTTGCTTCACGCCTTCAGCGTGTTTCGCCAGCGGCGGGAGCGGTTCGTGGATCTGCGGGTGCTGGAAGACAACCGGCGGGCGCGGCGGTTGTATGAGAGCGTCGGGATGTACGGGGTTCGCCGGGAGTCGGTACCCGCCTGATCCACCGCCTTCGCGGGCAAGCCTCGCTCCTACGGAATGAGCGTGATCCTGTAGGAGCGAGGCTCGCCCGCGAAGAGTCCCTCACTGACACCGTCACACCTTCAGGCATACTGGATTCATTAACCTCTAAAAGGATGCCTGATCAATGAAAGCCGCCACCCTGACCCTGCTCTGCCTCACCGCCCTCACCCCACTGGCCCATGCCTCCAGCCCCGACGCCTGGGCCGCCTACGACAAGACCGTCCTGGCCAGTTGCACCAAGGCCAGCGGCCTGAAGAACGCCAAACCGGTCGGCACCGCCGCGCAGTTCGATGACCGTGTCGGTTACACCGCTGTGCTGCTGCAGGGCCAGTACCCGCAAAAACACATGAAAGGCGCGCAAGGCACCGAGTTGTGCCTGTACAACAAACAGAGCAAAACCGCCTACGTGACCGAATGGGACTCCATCCGCCCGGGCGCCAAGGCGCAGTGAGTGGCGCATAACTTGCTTTGACAGGGCCTTCGCGGCGGCATTCTGTCGCCGCTCAATGCCTTTGTATGCGACCGACCACTCAATGAATACGACGTTTTCCTGCGTAGGCTGTGGCAAGTGCTGCCACGATCACCATGTTTCCCTGACCCTGGCCGAAGCGCGCATGTGGGCCGCCGACGGCGGTCAAGTGATCGTGCTGGTAGAAGGATTTTTGAGTGACGGCCTGGGCCTGCCGGCTGAACAACGCGAACACGCCACACGGCGCTCGGCGTTGGTTCGCAGCGCTGATGCGCAAGCTTTCGTGGCCATCACCTTCGCCGCCTACAACGCTGGCGCCTGCCGAAACCTGGACCAGGACAACCGCTGCCGCATCTACGACCGCCGGCCATTGGTGTGCCGTATCTACCCGATGGAAATCAACCCGCACATTCCACTGAATACGGTCGTGAAGGAGTGTCCGCCGGAGTCCTGGGAAACAGGGCCGAAGTTGATTGTCGGCGGGGAATTGGTGGACCGGGAGCTGGCGCAGTTGATCGAACATTCCCGCCAGGCGGATCGCGATGACATCCTGATGAAGGATGCGATTTGCGCCTTGCTGGGGATTCGCACCACCGCGCTCAAGGGCGACGGGTTTACCGCGTATCTGCCGGACATGAACGAGTTCGCCAAAATCATCGATGAACTGCATGGCCAGACGTTGCCGCAATGGAGCAGCGAATGGCAGTTTCATCTGTCGAGCGAGGAGGTCGCAGGCCAGGTACTGGCGACGGGGGCGCTGGTGGCGACGGATGCGCCGAACTATGCGTTTATTTCACTGCGGGCGGCATGAATCGGGAATTTTCGGTGTTTGTAGCGGCCTCTTCGCGAGCAAGCCCGCTCCCACATTGGAACGCATGTTCCTGTGGGAGCGGGCTTGCTCGCGAAGGCGACAGACCCGACACAAAAAGACTGCAGGCCTAGCGCTTGCCCATCGACCGCCGAGTCCCCGGTGGCGCCATGCCCGGGGTCTTGGTGTGGCCGTTCTTGGCGCCGTTCTTGTACCAGGGCTGGTTGGAGCCCTTGGCGCCCGCCAGCTCACCCGGTTTGAACGGGAACTTGAAGGCCGGAATCGCGGGTTTGGTTTCGCCTTCGGTGCCGTCTGGCAGCTCGGCCTGCTCGTCGCTCAGGGTGTCGTCGACGGGCGGTTGTTTCGGGGAAGTCATGAAAGCTCCGGGTGATGCGCAAAGTGTCGGGCCCGGTCAGCGAGCCGCGAAAGGCGGACAGTATAGCTGAGGGGCAGTGGCAAGTTAAAAAGCGATCGTGGGGTTTTTAGGCTTGCGACTTGTAGCTTGAAACTTGTAGCTTGCTAAGCATTCTCCCCGCCCGACGAGCCCGCCTCCATGAAAAAAACCGTCCTCGCCTTCAGCCGCGTCACGCCTGAGATGGTCGAACGCCTGCAACAAGACTTCGATGTCATCGTGCCGAATCCGAAAAACGGCGACATCAATGCCCAGTTCAACGAGGCCCTGCCCAACGCCCACGGCTTGATCGGCGTCGGCCGCAAGCTCGGTCGTGCGCAGCTGGAGAACGCCACGAAGCTGGAAGTGGTGTCCAGCGTGTCGGTGGGCTACGACAACTATGACGTGGCCTACCTCAGCGAACGCGGGATCATGCTGACCAACACCCCGGATGTGCTCACCGAGAGCACCGCCGACCTGGCTTTCGCGCTGCTGATGAGCAGTGCCCGACGGGTCGCCGAGCTCGATGCCTGGACCAAGGCCGGTCAGTGGCAGGCCACGGTCGGTGCGCCGTTGTTCGGCTGCGATGTGCACGGCAAGACCCTGGGCATCGTCGGCATGGGCAACATCGGCGCGGCCATTGCCCGTCGTGGCCGCCTGGGCTTCAACATGCCGGTGATCTACAGCGGCAACAGCCGCAAGGTCGAGCTGGAACAAGAGTTGGGCGCGCAATTCCGCACCCTGGACCAACTGCTGGCCGAAGCCGATTTCGTCTGCCTGGTGGTGCCGCTCAGCGAGAAAACTAGACACCTGATCAGCCATCGTGAACTGGCGCTGATGAAACCGAGCGCGATCCTGGTGAACATCGCCCGCGGCCCGGTAGTCGATGAGCCGGCGCTGATCGATGCCCTGCAGAACAACCGGATTCGTGGCGCCGGGCTGGATGTCTACGAAAAAGAACCGCTGGCCGAGTCGCCACTGTTTCAGCTGAAAAACGCCGTGACCCTGCCGCACATCGGTTCGGCCACCCATGAAACCCGCGAGGCCATGGCCAACCGCGCCCTGAGCAACCTGCGCAGCGCCTTGCTGGGCGAGCGGCCGCAGGATCTGGTCAATCCGCAGGTGTGGAAAGGCTGATCACAGGACTGACGCCATCGCGAGCAAGCTTGCTCCACAGGATTGATACCCCGACCTGTAGGAGCAAAGCTTGCTCGCGATGCCTTTACGAGTGCCGTTCCAAACACACACATTTCCAGCTGCGAACAACGACATAACTGGCAACTCAGTGCCGGGCTACTCTGCACTAAAGGCCGATAAACTCCGACGAAATAACAGTACTGACTGTGCACTCGGAGCGTATTTGCATGAACAACTTCACCACCGCCGGCGTCATCAGGCGGAGCAAGATACTGGTCGTCGTGATGGCCTCGCTGTTCGGACTGATGACCCTCATCAACAACTTCACCGACTACGCGGCCTACTCCGATTACATCGGGCGAATCATCAGCATGAGCGATACCACCGGCAACGATTCCCGGCGGTACCGGGCCATCACCTCCACCCTCTTCCACCACCGTTTTTACTGGGCCATCATCACCCTGGAGATCATTTTCACCTTCAGTTTCCTGGTGGGCACTTATCAGCTGTACCGCAAGCTTTGCGCGCCGCGCAGTGAATTCCATGAGGCAAAAAAGTTCGCCATCATCGGTTTCAGCACTGCACTTTTCGTCTACCAGACCTTGTACGTGATCATTCTCAACGAGTGGTTCGACATGGAATATTCCGCCCAACGCAATGCGTTTGAATGGGCCAGAAGCAATATCGAATACATGTTTCTCGGCCTGATCTATTTGCTCGTGGCGAAAGACAATTGACTCACGCCAACTTGCTCGCCGCGGCACTGACAATCGGCTTGGGTTTGCGGAACACCAGCACGTTGCCCAACATCACCATCACCAGCCCCACCAGCGCCGGGGCGGTCCACTGATAACCTTCGGCAAACGCCGAGACGTTCAGCGCCACCACCGGAAACAGCACGGTGCAATACGCAGCGCGTTCTGGCCCCATGCGCCCGACCAGGGTCAGGTACGCGGTGAAGCCGATCACCGAGCCTGGAATGACCAGGTACAACAGCGAACCTATGTAGCGGGCGTTCCATTCCATGTCGAACGGAATGCCCTTGACCAGGCACCACACCGACAGCATCGCCGCACCGTAAGCCATGCCCCAGGCATTGGTGGTCAGTGGCTTGAGCCCCGCCTTCTGCTGCAGGCTCGACAACATGTTCCCCGCCGAGAAACACAAGGTGCCGCACAGGGCCAGCCCCAGGCCGAGCAAGGTTTGCGGGCTGGCGGTGTGGCCGACCAGTTCCGGCCAGAACAACAGGCCCAGGCCAAGCAAGCCCAGCGCGCCGCCCATCAGCACATTGCGGGCGATTTTCTGGCCGAAGAACACCCGCGCATTGAGGGCGTTCCACAAGGTTGCCGTGGAAAACACCACCGCCACCAGGCCGCTGGGAATCCACTGGCTGGCGGTAAGGAAACACATGAAGTTGACGCAGAACAGGCACAGCCCCTGGGCCAGGCAGATCAGGTGCCCGCGCCGGTTCATCACTTGCAGCCGGCGGCTGAGCAACAGCATCACGAACAACACCAACGCGGCGAGGCCGAAGCGATAGACGATCGACACCGGAATGGCCACCACGCCCAGTTGCCATTTCAGGGCGATCCAGGTGGTGCCCCAGATCAGCACGGTCAGCAGATACAAAGAAAGGTTCATGGCACAGGCTCCTCGATAGGCGTCCAGTGTCCTGCCAGGCACCTTCGAGCACTTGCATAAACTTGCGCTTTTGTCGCGCGGCGGGCTGGCAGGGGAACGTCTACGGAGTAGGATGCAAGGCGTCAGAGAGAGTCGATCATGGCCGCACTGGAAACCCTGCAAGTCTTTCAAGCCCTCAACCGCTCGCCCAATGCTCGACTGGAGCACAGCGCCGAGCTCGGTGACGGCTTGTCTGCAGCCCTGTGGAGCAACCACCACGACGCCCAGGACTACGAAGCGCCGAGCCACCACACACTGTCCTGCTACATCGCCGGCGGCACCGGCACCTTCCGTCGCGACCAGCCCGGCACCAAGGGCGGTCCGGACAAGCTGTGCATATTGCCGGCCGATCACCAGTCCGGCTGGGTGATTAACGGCAACATCCGCCTGGCCCACCTGTATTTCAGCCGCGAACAATTTGCCCTCGGCTGCGTCACCTTGCTCGATCGCGAGCCCAGGCAATTGCAGTTGCGCGAGCAGACCTTTCTCGACGATCCGCAGCAGGCCCAGCGTTTTCGCCGGTTGATCGCCCTCAACTGGAACGAACCGGCCGAGCGCCTGCTTACCAGCAGCCTGGCCCACGAGATGCTCAGCCATGCGCTGCTCAACCAGGTCAGCAGTCGTCCGAATCTGCGTTTGAAGGGTGGGCTGGCCGCGCATCAGCGGCGGCTGTTGGTGGAGTACATCGACAGTCATTTGGCCGATGCCATCAGCCTGGGGCAACTGGCGGCGCTGTGCGCGCTGTCGGAATACCACTTTGCGCGAATGTTTCGCGAGAGCTTTGGCTTGCCGCCGCATCAGTATGTGCTGGCACGACGGCTGAGTCGGGCGCGGGACTTGTTGCGTTCGACGTCGCAGCCGTTGGGGGAGATTGCGCTGGCGTGCGGGTTTGCCAGTGCCAGTCACTTTACCAATCGGTTTCGGCAGACGCTGGGCGGGACGCCGGGGGAATATCGACAGGCGTTTTTGCGGTAGCCCTCAGCGTTTCGTCGCCTGGCAGGCCGTCATCGCGGGCAAGCCTCGCTCCTGCAGGTTTTGTGTCGTTCATATCATGGCGAACAATCTGTAGCAGCGAGGCTTGCCCGCGATAAACGATGACGCGGTGCGCGATCAGAACTCCAGGGTGCTGGAAAACATCACTTGCCGCGAATCCCCCATCGACACGAAGAACCGGCTCGCCGCCGAGGTGTAGTAAGTGCGGTCAAACAGGTTTTTCACATTGAGCTGAAACTTGACCTTCTGTCCGTCCAGCTGGGTGTCGTAGGTGGCGAACGCATCGGCGACGGTGTAGCTCGGCAGGTCGAAATCATTCACCGCGTTACCCGCGCGCTCCCCGACGTAACGCGCACCTGCGCCGACCCGCAACTGATCCCCGCCGATGATCCGGCCGAAGTCATACACCGCCGACAGCGAGCCACTGTTCTTCGCCACGTTCTGCAATTTGTTGCCTTTGTAATCCGGGTCTTCGGTGACCTCGGCATCGGTGTAGGCGTAGCTGCCGATCATGCTCCAACGGTCGCTGAGCTGGCCGCTGACATCCACTTCCAGGCCACGGGAACGCACTTCACCGGCGGCACTGTAGATCGTCACCGGACCTTCAGAATTGGCGATCAGCACATTGCGTTTCTTGATGTCGAACAGAGCCACGTTGCCCGTCACGCGGCCCGGCAGATCGAGCTTGGCCCCCAGCTCCCAGGACTTGGCTTCTTCCGGCGCAACGCTGCCGTCGAGCACGGCGGTACTGCCGCTCAAGGGTGCTATGGTCGAGTTCGGTTTGAAGGATTCGGTGTAGCTGCCGTAGAACGACAGTGCGTCGGTATAGCGATACACCAGGCCCGCGCGTGGCACCCATTTCTGGCCGTTGCTGTCGGTGTTGGCATGGAACGGCACGCCTTTGCCGGCGTACTGGTCGTACTCTTGAAAGCGAGCGCCTGCCACCAGAATCCACTGGTCGGTGAGGTGGATCGAGTCCTGCAGGAACGCCGAGTCGCTGCGCAGCAGATCGGTCTGGGCACTGTCGGCCGGGCTGACGGCGGTGCCTTCGACTTCGCGGCCATAGACCGGATTCAGGTAACTGAAGGTGGTCAGGCTTTTCTGCCGGATCAGGTCGGCGCGGTAGATTTTGCGGTACTCGTCGTCGATGCCGAACACCAGGTCATGTTGCATGCCCAGCACATTCACGTTGCCTTCAAGACTGGCGGTGGTGAAGCGGTCGGTGCTGATCGCGTTCTGCGTACCGTCCATGCTGCGGGTCAGCGTGCCTCTGGTGGTGTCGATGGCGGTCACGCGTACCTGGCTGGCGTCGTAGGTTTCGCGGTTCCAGCTATAGCCGAAGTGGGCTTTCCAGTTGTCGTTGAGGTCGTGATCGGCCTCGAAGTGATACAGGTCCGAGCGCCCTTCCATGTTGTTGAAGGGTTCGTCGAGCCGACGGTCGCGGGAGATGTCCAGCGGGTGATTGTCCCGCGGGTCGATGATGGTGCCGCGGTCGAACGGGGTCAGGAACTCGCGGTGCTCGTAGGCGAACAACAGCTTGGTGCTTTCGCCGAACCAGGCCAGGGACGGCGCGACCAGGGTTTCGCGGTGCACGCCGTAGTTGCGCCAGTAATCTTCATCTTCGTGGTCCAGCACCATGCGATAGGCCAGGCCGGAAGTGCCGAGGGCGCCGGTGCTGTCGAAGCTGCCGCCGCTGCCGTTCTTGCCTTCGCCATAGGTCGAGCCGCGCAGGGTCAGCGCGTTGTATTGCTCAAGTTCGGGCTTCTTGCTGACCATGTTCACGACGCCGCCCGGGTCCTGGATCCCGTAGAGCAGCGAGGCCGGGCCCTTGAGCACTTCGACCCGGTCCACGGTGGCATTGAGGCCGCGGCCCTGCACGATCGGCATGCCGTCACGCATGATCGAGCCGTTGCGGTTGTCGCCGAAGCCGCGGGTCATGACCGAATCCTGGGTGCTGCCCAAGGTGTTGCCCTGAGTGATGCCGCTGACGTTGGCCAGGGCGTCATCGAGATTGCGCGGCGCCTGGTCGCGAATAACCTGGGCGGCGACCACGTTGATGGTCTGCGGGATTTCCTGAATCGGCGCCGAGGTGCGCGCTACCGAGCTGACGGGTGGCGGCTGGTAGCTTTCGGACTGATCCATCGCCGCGGTGATGCTGGTTGCTCCCAGGTTCAGGGCGCCTGCGGTGGGTGGCGGCTCCAGCACCATGGTATGGCCATCGGTGCGGCGGAAGGTGAAGCCAGAGCCACTGAGCAACCGCTGCAGCGCCTGTTCGGCGCTCATCGGGCCGTTGATGGCTGGCGCGTTGAGACCATAAGGCGCCTCATCGGTGTAGACGACGCTGATGCCGGTCACCCGGGTGAAATCGCTCAGGGCCTGGGGCAGCGGTTTGGCGGCCATGGCAAAGTTGAACTGCTCACGCTGTTGGCTGCTGCCCGTGTCTGCGGCCATCGCCGCGCTCAGCGGCTGTAACGCCAGCGCGGAAAAACTCAACGCAGAAACACTTAACCATTGTTTGACCGAACCCGATTTTGCCCTGGATTTCATGACTCATGACCTGTGTATAACCGCAACGGATGCGAATGAATCGCAGTTTCAGTCACTACACGGATGGGCTTGAGGTTTACCTCAGCAGAAAGTTGAAAATATTTTTTTGAGAATGGAGAAAACCCGCTAACCCTGTAGAAGCGAGGCTTGCCCGCGATGGCGCCGGTTGCCTCACCGCAAAATAATCAGCTGCCCCAACACCTGGTGCTGCTCAAAGCCCAATACGCCCTGCAACGAACTCAACACCGCCTGAGGATTGCTGCTCGGAAAGCTCCCACTGACCCGCCGTTTGCCCAACTCGTCATTGAGCAGCACGATCCGGCCCGGGTAATAACGTCCCAGATCCTGTACCACCTCGGCCAGCGGCGCCTTGTAGTAGTTGAGCCAACCCTGGCGCCACGCCAATTGCGCTTCACTGTCCACCGCATGCAGCGGTTGCGCGGCGCCGTCGCCATAGGCCACTTGCTGGCCGGCGGTGAGGATTTGCTGCGGCGCGCCCTTGTCTGCCGTCACGCCCACGCGACCGGACAACACCGTGACCTGCGCGCCATGGGGTTGCAGGCGCACTTCGAATTGCGTGCCCAGTACCCGCGCCTGGCCTTTTTCGGCGTCGACCACAAACGGCTCGCCGGTGTGGGTCACGCTGAAGAAACCGGCCCCGCGCCGTACCTGCACATGCCGCTCGCCACCGCTGAAATCCACGGCGATGGCACTGTCGGCGTCGAGGGTGACTTGCGATTGATCGGCCAGGGTGACGGTGCGGATCTGCCCCGGGGCCGAAACGTAATCGGCGCCCAGATCATCGAGCCAGCGCAACGGCTGCCAACCGCTGCCGAGGCTGATCATCAGCAACAGGCACGCGGCCATCGCCAGCGCCCCGGACCAGCGCCGAACGCTGCTGCGACGCGATGGATTCATGGCATTGAGATAACGCTGCAAGGCCAGGGCGTCTTCGTCTGCCAGGGCGCGCGCCGGCACTTCGCTCAACTCCCACAGCACTTGCGCGCGGGCGTAGGCTTCGCCATGGGCCGGATCGGCCTGCAACCATTGACTGAAAGTGGCCTGATCGCCACTGCTGGGCTGATCATGCAACAGGCTCAGCCAGGCCAGCGCGGCCTGCTCCTGAGCGGGCGTCGGGGTGACGCGTTCAACGTTGTTCACGGTGCTTTCCCTGGCATGCGAGGTGGCGGTTCCCGCAGGCTGGCCTTGCAGGCCTCGAGCGCGCGCATCATATGTTTTTCCACGGCACTTTGGGACAGGCCCATGGCCTTGGCGATTTCAGCGTATTTGCGTCCGTGGATCCGGTTGAGCAAAAAAATCTGCCGGGTGCGCTCTGGCAAGGCACGCAACGCCGCCTCGACATGGCGCAAATCGTTGCCCGCCTCGAGCGCCGCCTGCGGTTCACTGCCCGCGCCCTCCGTCGGCTCCATCATCAGCCCTTCGCTGGCCCGAGCCCGCGTGCCTTCGCTGCGCAAATGATCGATGGCGATGTTGCCAGCGCAGCGCAACAGATAGGTGCTGAGCTCTTCGACCTGCACCAGCGGTCGCCGCCAGAACCGCAGGAACAGGTCCTGGACCAGGTCCGCCGCCGTCGCCCGGCAACCGACACGACGGTTGACCAGCGCTTCCATTTGCGAGCGCTGGGAAAGGAACACTTGCAGGAAATGCGCACGGTCGCCGCGCGAATCATTGCGTTCGCCGGGCTCCATTTCACAGGGTTCGGTAGGATGGTTGATCATCGATTCACAGCACCGCATACGCGGCAATCGGGCTGGCCAACAGACTCAACGCAGCCAGCGACAAGGCCATCCGCCGGCGATAGGGCATCAGCATCACCAGCAGCAACGCACTGAGCATCAGCACCGCGCACCACTGCACCAGCCCGAAAGCCCATCCCGCGACCGACACCGCCGCCCACAGCGACATGCCCAGCAGCAACCATCCCGCCCACTTGAACCATCGACGCTCGGCAATCGACGCCTTGCGCCCAAGCAACTCGGCATGGTGACGATCCATGGACAGACACAACCCAGTGAAACCGCCGTAACAGAGCAGGCCGGCCAGCAACATTCAGTGGGCCTCCTGTTCAAGGGGGATCGACCGTTGTCGGTTTCGGCCGGTGATTTCAGGCTGGCCGGCGCGTTGCATTTTCCACGCGGCCCAGCCGAGGAACAGGCCGCTGCCCAGGCACGCCAGATCGAAGCCGGCCATGGCCCAATCGCCTGTCGCCAAGCTGTTGCCCAGGTGATGAAGCGTGGTCACGGCATTGAGCAACGGTACTGAAGCAAACAGCAGCGCCGCCAGCGCCAACTGCTCCACCCATGCCCCGCGCCCGCGGCGCCATGCGGCGTGCAGCAGGCTCAGGCCCCAGGCAATGAAGAAGCTGTTGATCTCCCATTGCGCCCGTTCAGCCATGTCCACCGGCAATACGCGATTGGCCCAGAAGAACGCCGCGACCGCGATGACCAGCCCCGACATGCTGGCGATGTTCAGCACTTCAACCAGCTTCAATTCAAAGGGCAGTACACCGCTTTTGGCATGCTTGAGTTGACGCTTGCCGAGCCAGATCACAAGCCCGGTGCCGATCATCGCGGTACTGGCCAGGCCACAGATAAAGTACAGCCAGCGCAATACCGGGTCAGCGAAACGGCCCATGTGCAAACCGTAAAAACTGCCGGCAACGGCCATTGGCACTGATTGTTCCGGGGTCTTGGCGAGCAGTTGCCCGGTGACGCCGCTGAAGGTCACGGCGCGGCCAAATTCGTGGACCACACGGTCGGTGCCATTGTGCGTCAGCACCACCGAGGCGTTCGTATCGCCAGGGTTGTTGACCGTCACCTGCCCGGCGCTGCCGCCCGCCCAGTGCTCGCGCGCCTTTTCCAACAGTGGGGCCAGTGGCAACAACGGTTCCGGGGTGCCCGCGACTTTAGCGGTGTTGGCTGCCGGAAACACGTCACTGAAAAAAGCCTGCACATCGCCTTTGTAGGCCGCGAGGATGCTCGCCGGCATCACCATGGTCATGAAAATCACCAGGCTGCTGTAGGTGATCATCAGGTGAAACGGCAACACCAGCACACCCACCGCGTTGTGCCCGTCCAGCCAGGAGCGCTGGCCCTTGCGCGGGCGGAAGGTGAAGAAGTCCTTGAAGATTTTCTTGTGGGTGATGATCCCGCTGATCAGCGCGACGAACATCACCATGGCGGCGATGGTCGACAGCCAGCGGCCCCACGGATAAGGCATTTGCAGTTGGAAGTGAAAACGGTAGAAGAACTCGCCACCCTGGGTGTCGCGGCCCTGCACTTCGGCGCCGCTCAATGGATCGAGGCGTTTTTCCGTGAACTGGCCGCGCTCACCGGGCTTGGCCGGCGCCGACTGCCAGCGTACTGACAGGGCGGGCTCGCGGGCACCGGGCAGATCGATGATCCAGCGCGAGGCATTGGCCGCGCGCTGCTCGAGATACTGCTGGGCCAGGGTCAGGCTGGTTTCGGTGGGCACCGAACGCGCCGGGATTTCCGGCTGCATCCAGTGGCTGATCTCGTCCTTGAAGTAGGCGAGCGTACCGGTCAGGAAAATCGCGAACAGCAGCCAGCCGAAGATCAAGCCTGCCCAGGTGTGCAACCAGGCCATGGCCTGGCGGAAACCCTCTTTCATGCCCGGCCCCCCCAGTACATCAGGCCTGCTGCTGCGGCCAGCACCAGAGAGGGCGCAATCAATCCCAACCAGGCTCGCCAGGCCGTACGACAGCCGAAGCACCAGAGCACCGCCAGCAGGTAGACCAGGAACGAACCGGTCATGCCGGTCACTGCTGCATCGGCGCGGGCCATCGGCACCCACAACGTCAGGCACACACTGGCCAGCGCTGTCAGGACATAGCCGCCGAGCACGGCAGCCAGCACCCGCGATAAAACCGCCAGTCGATAGGAAACGGGGAGTGTGCTGTGTTTGGCTGTCATGAGGCGACCTTGAAACCGGGCGAGCCGCCGTGATCGTCACAGGCTCAGCAAAGCGCAATATTAATGATAAATATTCTCATACGCAAAGCCGTATCCAAGTGCCGCAACGATCCCCTCGCCAAAAAAAAACGGGCCTGCAATGCAGGCCCGTTTTCATGGGGAGGTTAAATCAGGCTTCAGCCATTCTGGGCAGCCTGTTCGTTTTCGAGAAATTCTTCTTCCAGCAACTTGTCGGCGTGTGGCCGGCGCTCGAAGGGCACCACGGCGGCGCGGGGTTTGCCCCGCAGTTTGCCGAACAGGTGTTCCAGCGCGTGCTCGAGTTTCTCGGCAGCTCCGTCGATCGCCAGTTCCAGGCTGGCGGCTTTATGGGTGACAGAAATCGGTTGGTGGCCCTTTGGCCTCGCTTCCAGTTGGCAGCGCAAATCGTGGGGACCGGGCTTGTCGCCGTTCTCGTCCCGCAGGTGAACCTCGATGCGGGTCAGGTCCTCCTCGTAGCGTTCGAGCGTGCTCTCAATGGTGGTTCGTACCCACTCCTCCAGTCGGATGCTGCTTTGAATATGGTTATCGCTATTGACTTGGATTTGCATAGTTCATCCCTTATTTCAGCTAGCTCGCGAGAGGCCGGTCAGCTAAGCCCTTGGGCGTCATCACCGTGACCTCTTACTTACACAATCGGTCTGTACGCTGAACAATTCAACCCCTGAAAAAAGATAAATATGTAACCGCAAAAAAAGCCGGACAACCGGTAAAAGCGCTGTTAAGGTCGGGAGTTGGGTCGCCCCGCTTCCCTGACACAAATTCTCACATCTGCTGGTCCGCCAGCGGGTGCAAAGCGCGAAACATCCCCGCCTCTTCCACCAGCCAGTCATGCACCGCGCGCACCCCCGGATGGCTCAGCGCACCCGGTGCATAGAGCAGCATGTAGCGCTTGTGATTGGGCACCGCCAGGCCAAACGGCACGATCAGCGCCCCGCGTTCCAACTCGTCGTTCAGCAGTGTTCGCCGCGCAATGGCCACGCCCATGCCAGCAATGGCCGCTTCGATGGTCAGGTGATTGCGATTGAAGGTGTGCCCGCGCCGCACATCGGCCCCTTCGAAACCAATGGCGTTGAGATAGAACTCCCACTCCGCGTATTCGTAACTGCCGCGCCAGGCGGTGATGTCGTGCAGCAACGGAAAATGCATCAGGTCCGCCGGGCCGTGCAGCGGCGGCCGTCCACGCAAAAGTCCCGGCGCGCACACCGGAAAAATCTGCTCATCGAGCAAGGCTGTGGATAACAGCCCGGGATAGCTGCCGTCGTTGAGGTCGATGGCCAGGTCGAAGTCGCCCTCATGCAAGGGCACGCTGCTGTCCTCGGCCACCAGCCGCAGCTGAATGTCGGGAAAGCGCTGTTGCAGGCGCGGCAGACGCGGCGTCAGCCATTTGCTCAGGAATGACGGAATCGAGCGCACCCGAAGGGTTCCGCTGATCATGCCCGCGTCGAGTCTGCGCAATTCCGCATCGATGCTGCCGTAGGCCTCGTTGACCGTAATGGCCAGACGCTGGCCTTCGGCACTCAGTTCCACTCCCCTGGCCCGTCGATGGAACAGGCGAAAGCCCAGCCGCTCCTCCAGCTGACGGATCTGCTGGCTGACCGCCCCCGGCGTGATGTGCAGTTCCTCGGCGCAGCGGGTGAACGACAAGTGCCGTGCAGCGCAGGAAAACACCTGCAGCCACACGTAGGTCTGGGCATGCAATTGACGGCTCATCGTTTAGTCCTGCTAAAGGCTGTCTTAGGAAGTTTCGTTGGTCACGTAGGACCTTGCTTGGCAGTATCGCTGAAAGTGCGCTTGTCCTACAAAAATGGCAGCGATCCATCCTCCATTGCGGGAATAGGCTTTAGCATGGCTATCAGTGTTTTCGATCTCTTTAAAGTCGGCATCGGTCCGTCCAGTTCTCATACCGTGGGTCCGATGCGTGCCGCCGCGACGTTCGCCCAGGCGCTGGTCGATCAGGCGTTGCTGCTGGACGTGCGTAGAGTCGAAATCCGGCTCTATGGCTCCCTGTCGGCCACCGGCGTCGGTCACGCCACCGACCGCGCCTGTGTCATGGGCCTGATGGGCGAATGGCCGGACCGCATCGATCCCACCACCATCGACAGCCGCATCCACACGCTGCGTGAATCCCGCCAATTGTCCCTGGCCGGCCAGGCCACCATCGCCTTCGACTGGGCGCGGGATCTGCTGCTGCTCGACGAGAGCCTGCCCTTCCACCCTAACGCCATGTCGCTGACGGCCTTCGGCGAAACCGGCGAGCTGTTCGAGCAAACCTACTATTCGGTGGGGGGCGGTTTCATCATCGAAGCGGCCGAAGCGGAATCCGGCGTGGCCCCCGCTGGCGACGTGGTGTTGCCCTACGACTTTTCCAGCGCCGTCGAACTGCTTGAGCTGTGCAACCGGCACGGCCTGCGGGTTTCCGAATTGATGATGGCCAACGAACGGGCCTGGCGCAGCGACGACGAAATCCGTCAGGGCCTGCTGCACATCTGGTCGGTGATGCGCGAGTGCGTCGAGCAAGGCATGCGCCACGAGGGCATCCTCCCCGGCGGCCTGAATGTGCCGCGGCGGGCAGCGAAACTGCATCGTAACCTGTTAGAAATCGGCAAGCCGAACGTCATCACCTCGACCCTGTCCGCCATGGAATGGGTCAACCTGTTTGCCCTGGCGGTGAACGAGGAAAACGCCGCCGGCGGTCGCATGGTTACGGCACCGACCAACGGCGCGGCGGGGATCATTCCGGCGGTGCTGCACTACTACATGAAATTCAATCCGGATGCGTCGGACGATGACGTGGTCGCGTTCTTCCTGGGTGCGGCGGCGGTCGGCATCCTCTGCAAGAAAAACGCTTCGATCTCCGGCGCCGAAGTGGGCTGCCAGGGTGAAGTCGGTTCGGCCTGCGCCATGGCCGCTGCCGGTCTGGCAGAGGTACTCGGTGCGACCCCGGAGCAACTGGAGAATGCCGCCGAGATCGGCCTGGAGCACAACCTCGGCCTGACCTGCGACCCGGTGGGCGGGCTGGTGCAGGTGCCGTGTATCGAACGCAATGCGATTGCTGCGGTGAAAGCGATCAACGCCACGCAAATGGCCCTGCGCGGTGACGGCAAACACTTCATCTCCCTGGACCGAGTGATCCGCACCATGCGCGATACCGGGGCGGATATGCACGACAAATACAAAGAGACGTCACGGGGCGGCCTGGCAGTGAACTGGGTGGAGTGCTGACGCTGACTGCACCGTTACCGGTCCTGATGCCCTGAATCGGCCCATGTGGGAGCGGGCTTGCTCGCGAAGGGGTCGTGTCAGCCGACATCTACTTGTCTGACACACCGCCTTCGCGAGCAAGCCCGCTCCCACAATGAGATGTGTCAGCCCGACATTTTTTGTCGGACAATCCTTCCGGCATGCCCCTTGCTACACCCCTGTTGCAAGCATTGATGGCGATGTGGCCGTTCAGGCCGATGGTCCGGTGTTGCGAACTTATCCCGATATCGACCGGTCAACAACTGCACGTTCAATCAGGCGGTGACGCATCATGGACAACCCTTTTCAGCTCATTACCGATGCCTTTGCAGCGGATTATCAGATCAACCTGAGCATTCAGGGCCTGGACGGCAGCATCATGCTGACCTTGTCCAACAGCGGCCACGTCGTGGCCAAGCGCATGATCAGCGCCGAACAACGCAATGACCCTGCGCGCCTCAAGCGTCTGGTGCAAAGCATTCAGTTCGGCATCGCCATCGAGCAGGGCCACAGCGCGGTGGCCATCCTCGAAGCCATGACCGATGGCGGCACCCGCAACCTGCCGCCGCCCTCTGTCAAAGATCACCCGCGACCGGCGATGGGGCTTTAAATCTCGCCCTTCTCCACTTCCGGATGTTCACTGGAACCCGCACCGATTTTTCGCTGCGGGTTTTCAATTTTCACCGACGGGAATTGCGATGACGCGTAACGCACTACATCCACAGTTGCTTCAACATCACTTAACGATCGACTTCCTTATACCACCTTCAACCATTGAATATATATTCCAAAAACAACAAGAACGACAAATATGAAAACACCCGCCCCCCAAGAAACCAGCAACAACCTTTTCAACCCTCTAGGAAAGTTTCTGAGGTCTGATATATCCAACATTCCTCTTTTAGCACACAGAGCCGGCATCATTAGCACCACAGTGAGAAAGCCATTGCGCATCACTTTCCCAATTAACCCTGCCTGAGAGTAAGCGGACCTATTAGCTTTTACAAAATCACTATTAGATAGAAGCGACTCTGCTTTATCGGTATATACACAAACTACGTAAATCAACCATAGATCAATCACTATCATAGGAATGCCAATTCCCCCAGCAATGAGCCCCAGAGATACTTGACTCATTGAGTCGCGCTTCCATATAGAAACTCACCAAATTGCTCACCCAGGCCCGCCCCTAGTTTTCCCCCTGCCCATCCTCCCACTGCACCACCCACAACGCCACACACTAGCGCGCCAGGACCTCCGGTAGCGATACCTAATACAACCACGCAGCCAGCAGATGCGCCAACTCCTCCCGCAGCTCCCCCGAGAGCGCCACCCCCCAAACCAAATACCAAAGAGCTGCCCTCCACATAGCTAGCCTTCTTACATAGATCTTTGCGCCCCAACGAACAGGCTTTGTGAATGTTGAGCGCGGAGGATGTGACGTCCAATGCAGTACCTATATAAGTGCCTTTTTTTACAAAATTCGCCGCTTTGGCTACGCCGCCAATTTTTTCGGCATAACCATCAATTTCGCTTTTATGCATGAAACTTTTCGTGGAAATACCCAGCATTCGCTTGATAGAGCCTTGATGTTGCAGTCCAGCACCGTAGGCCGCCACGTTCTCCAGCTGCGATCCAAGCTTGCCGAATAACAAAGCGCGTTCGGCGAAGAACTTGTCTCGAGCAGTTGGCGAGCCAGCAAGCAAATATTCGTTGTAAAGCTTTTCGATATCTAATAGGGATTGACGTACGGCTTCGAGATGCTTGCTCCAAGCTTCACTAACAATACCTGCGCCGAGGGAACCGTAAGCGAGCATACCCTGAAGTAATTCAAAGTTATCCAACAAGAAGTCGTCAGCACCCACGTTATTCGACAACAGGGCGATGTGAACTTCGTGAGCCTTGGTCATTATGTACGCCTCTTGACTTGTACTGGATGGCGTCGATAAATCACCCAGAATAACAAGCTCTCCCGCCAGTACGACTGAATTTGAGATGTGACTGTTGAGGGCAGTGAACTTGCGATTCGCAGTGCCGGTAAGGTGGAGGCCCGCCCTTAAGGATTCAAAAGTCTGTGTCCGGGTATTAGTGAAAACTTGAGGCTGACTCATATTGTGCCTCACGAGTACTTTTTATTGCTGACTCTGTCCCAGCCGCCTGCAACATTGCCGCCTCCTGCTCCATCATTGCGTTTTTGCAGAGTGTAGGTGGTTTTGATGCGACCGAAATCCAGCTGCACGACCTCTTGAGGGATCCCTGCGCCGGCGTTCTGCAAGTAGTCCGCGATGATCACTTCCTCAAGAACAATCTCGAAGTACTTGAGCTTGTCATTGCCCGCACGGCAAAGTACCAAGGTGACTTCATTCAGATGATCGCCCGCGCAACTTGCTTCCAGCAATTTGCAGCTGGATTTATCCAAAGACTTGATGAACGTGAATGAAGTCATGGTCGCCCTGCCGGAGGATGCGCCGCCCGCAGAGCTAGCCGTGGCAGATGCGCTTTGGTGAGCACCAAAGCCGTAGCCTGTGATTTCAATCCAGTCTCGATATTTTTCGTCCAGGGCTTCCCCAGGAATTCCATCGATTTTTATGAATGCGTCAAACGCCATTGTGCCTCTCCTTGGTTACTTTAAATAATCCCAACTACAGAATACCGAAAGAAATCATTGAAATTCAATATCTGATTGAAAAAGATACTCTTGTAGGAAAGTTTTGTAGGAGAATTACAATAGAGACTTTGAGGCATTTGAAAAACCGACTAGCTTTCAGACTTTTCCTTCACCGATGGATATTTTGAAGAAGAATATCTTACAACCAAAATAGAGAGCGCTAACAGCAATACTCCACTACAGACGTAAACGATCCCTAAATCCGGCGCATTATGGTGAGATACATCACTGATCAAAAGCCTTATCAAAGCTGTTACACCGATATAAAGCAGAAACCGCAAAGGCATATGATTTGTCTTAAAATAAATGCCCGACATTGCTAGCAACTCCAAATAAATGAAGAGCAACAAAATATCATCAACGCTGATCCTTTCTTGGCCGAGCATTCCTATAAATGCGCTAATCGCCGCCCACACGGTAATGGCGGCAATACCAAACAACGCGAGATAATGAAAAGCCTCTACGACCAAGTTCCCTATCGAGTCAGCCCCATGATGAAGACTGTTGCGCAGACGTTCTGCCCATTTTATTTGATTCATAAGTTACCCCTTAAAGAAAAATGCCTCGCAACCATCAGACCATCATAATTTGCTGGCCACTCGGCTCAGCTTTTTGGCCGTATGCAGGTAAATGGTGGTTGATAACGTGTTGGTCTTGCGCAGTTTTTCAGCCCAGTTGATTTTCACGATGATTCTTCCTTAGGTCGGCTCGACCGGATAATGCGGGTTGGACGTGACGGTTGTTCTGCATGCAGAAACAAGGCCACGCCATCATGGCGAGCGGCCATGGATTGCGCGCCGTGGCGTTTGGTCGCACCACGCTGGCCCACCACCTGACAAACCCACAATCCGGGCTACATTGAAAAGCCACTATCCAAAGCAGAGCGATTCGCTTATCCTTTTCGCTGTATATAGATACAGTAGTCGAATCAGACAACCCAATGTAAAGGCATGTGAGGTGGTGAATGGCCGTCGAAGTGGTATACCGCAGCAGCCGAGATCTGGAGCGCTTGTTCATGGATAAAGCCGAAGCTGACCGTCATGACAAAATGCTCGAACTGGCCGAGTTACTGTCCGAAGTGTTGCAAAGAGCCGTTCCGTCCCTGACCGAACAGCAAGTGGAAGAAGCCGGTATCTACATGGCGAAGAATCGCGATGTATTTGCCAAGGCGTTCAAGAGCCAGCCGGACGCCTTGTCCGAATTGCTGAACGCGCCGGTCGACGTCCCGCCACCGGTCGAAGCGCCGGCACCGGTTGAAGAACAGGCCGTTGAGCCGGTGGCCCCGGCCAAGCCAGTCAAGGCCGCCAAAGCCGCCAAGTAAGTGACAGCCGAATTGAACAAAGGCCCTGAGTCGAATGGCTCAGGGCCTTTTTCATGTCCAGCAAATTGTCTATCGGTACAGGACTTTTTCCGCCAACTCATCGGCCACCCGTGCCGGTGAGCGCTTTTCCGCCTGGGCATGGGCAAACACCTCGGTCAATCGCGAGGCGATCTTCGACAGGTGTGCGGTGATGGTCGACAGCTCTTCACCCCGGTGCTTGAGCGATACGTAGATCAGCCCGCCGGCGTTGATCACGTAATCCGGGGCATACAGGATGCCTCGCCGCTCCAGCTGATCGGCGACGTCCAGATGGGTCAACTGGTTGTTCGCCGAACCTGCCACCGCCGAGCAACGCAGTTGCGTCACGCTATGGCTGTTGAGCACACCGCCCAGGCCGCAGGGCGCCAGAATGTCGCAAGGTGTGCTGAGCAATGCGTCGTTGGCGATCGGGTGGGCACCGAGCTGTTCCATGGCCAGTTGCACCTTGCCGTGGTCGATGTCGCTGACCAGCAGTTCGGCGCCAGCGGCATGCAACTGCTCCGCCAGGGCATAGCCGACGTTGCCCAGGCCCTGGATGGCCACGCGCAGGCCTTCGAGGTTGTCGCTGCCCAGTCGCGCCATGGCAGTTGCGCGAATGCCGGTGAACACGCCCATCGCCGCGTGGGGCGCGGGGTCGCCGGCCGAGGTGGTACTGGTGACGTGTTGCGTCTGCTGTGCGATGCAGTCCATGTCCGCCACCGAAGTACCGCTGTCGATGGCAGTGATGTATCGGCCGTCGAGCTGTTCGATGCAGCGCCCGAACGCTTCGAACAACGCTGCGCGATCGGCCACATGGGCCGGGCGCACAATCACCGCCACACCGCCCCCCTGGGCCAGACCGGCCAGGGCTGCCTTGTAGCTCATGCCCTGGGCCAGGCGCACGGCATCCTCGACCGCAGATTCGTCGTTGGGATAGGCAAGGTATCGACACCCTCCCAAGGCAGGGCCCAGGCGACTGTCATGAATGGCAATGACCGCCTTCAACCCGGTGGCCGGGTCGACGCTCAGATGCAGCGATTCAAGGCGAGTGCTTTGCATGAGAGCGAACATCGTAAAGGCTCCCGAATCACTTCTTGTAGTCGCCAGTATAGGCTTGCGCGCAAAAAATGCCGGAGCGCACCGGAATAAGCCGGGCGCCGCTTCAAGCAATCGGAAATAACCGCCAAGGCCCCTGCGCGGCACTGGACGAATCAAGCAGACGAGGCTAAAACGAGGCATTACCCGGAGAATCTGATGACGCCGCGTCAATCGTTTTTCGCCTGCCTGCAATGTTCACCGCCCGCGCTGTTCGAGGCGGCGTTATGGATTGGCGCCGAACATGATAGCGAGGTGAACGTCCAGACCCTTCGGGAAAACTTCAAGGGCCTGCAACAGCGGGTGAGCGCCAGCCTGCCGATGCTGCCGGTGAGCGAACTGGCGCAGCCCTTGTTGCGACGCATGAATGACCTGGGTTTCGCCCAGGACGATTCCACGCCCTTGAAGCCGCACGTGGCGCTGCTCCATCGGGTGCTGGAGCGTCGCCGCGGCCAACCGCTGGCCCTGGGCCTGATTGCACTGGAGTTGGCCCGGGGGTTGGAGATTCCGCTGGTCGGGGTCAATTTCCCCGGCCATTTCCTGCTGCGCGTACCGGGCGCCGATCATCTGCTCGATCCCTGTGGCGGCCGGCGTCTGTACCCCAACGATTGCCGGGAACTGCTGCATCGTCAGTACGGCCCGAACCTCAAACTCAGTGCTGAACACCTGGCCACCGCCGAGCCTGTGCAGATGCTCCAGCGCCTGTCCCGCAACCTGCGTCAGTTGCACCTTGCCAACGATGATTTCATCGGTGCCCTGATCGACGCCGAACGGGTGCTGGAACTGGGCAACGCCACCACGGCCGACTACCTGGCCCGGGCCAGCCTGTACCAACGGCTGGACTGCCCGAACGCCGAGCGCTTCGACCTGGAACATGCCCTGCTGCTCAGCGATGATCCGATCCAACGGATTCGTTTGACCGAACGGCTGGGGCATTTGCCGCCCAACTCCATCGTTCATTGACCCGCCCTTCGCTCCTGCGTACGGATAGCGTCAGGCTTGCCGCGTTATCGTTGACGACCCTCGCGAGCGAGCGCCTACAGGACATCGATTTGGCTTGCGAGGGCGAGCGAGCCTGGATGATCGCCAAGGTTCCTGGTTTTGGTTTTCATGGTTTGGTACACCGCAGCCCCCTGTGGGAGCGGGCTTGCTCGCGAAAGCGGTGTGTCAGACTCATAGCGGCTGGATGTGCTGCCGCCTTCGCGAGCAAGCCCGCTCCCACAGGGGGGTTGCGGTGATGCTTTAAGGGGTGTCCGGCTGGTTGGCCGGGTGCGCCTTGATGAAGGCCGGGTGGTTGGCCGCCAGCTCAGCCACTCGGCAGATTCGTGGGTAGGCTTCAAGGGAAATGTTGAAGCGTTCGGCGGCGTACAACTGAGGGATCAGGTACACGTCCGCCAGGCCCGGCTCATCGCCAAAGCAAAACCCTTGGTCGCCAATCAACTGCTCCACCGCCGCCAGCCCCTGGCTGATCCAATGACCAATCCACTGGACCACCTGTGGCTCATCGTGGTCCAACTGCCGCAGCCGATTGAGCACGCTGACGTTGTGCAGCGGGTGCACATCGCAGCCGATCAGCGCCGCGACGCCACGCTCATGGGCGCGGGCGGCGAAGTCTTTGGACATCAGCGGCACCTGTGGATAACGTTCCTCCAGGTACTCGATGATCGCCGGTGACTGGATCAACAGTTCGCCTTCATCGGTGCGCAAGGCCGGCACGCGACCTTGCGGGTTGATACCCAGGTAGGCCGGCTGGCGATGTTCGCCACCGGCCGGCGCAATCAGGTTGACCGGCAACGCCTGGTAATCCAGCCCCTTCAACGCCAATGCGATGCGTACCCGGTAAGACGAGGTCGATCGGTAGTAGGTATAGAGTTCCATGCTCCGCTCCCCTTAGCGCGCCGCCAGCACTTTACCGCGGCATTCACCGAAACCGATGGAGGCAAAACCCTCGCGGCTGCAACGGCCCCGCAGGATGATCTCGTCGCCGTCTTCGAGGAACTTGCGCACCTCGCCCGAGGCCAGTTCGATCGGCTTCTTCCCGCCCTCGGTGATTTCCAGCAGGCTGCCGAACTGACCGCTTTGCGGCCCCGACAGAGTGCCCGACCCGAACAGGTCACCGGCCTGCAACTGGCAGCCGTTGACACTGTGGTGCGCGACCATTTGCGCCACGGTCCAGTACATGTATTGGGCGTTGCTCAACGTCAGGCGATGGGCTGGCAGGTTCTGTTCGCGCATGGCTTCGGTCAGCAGCAGCACCTCCAGTTCGATGTCGAAGCCACCCTCGGCCTGATCGCGCTGATCGAACAGGTACGGCAGCGGCTGCGGATCACCTTCCGGGCGCGCAGCCTGGGCACGACGGAACGGCGCCAGTGCCTCGGCCGTCACCACCCAGGGCGAAATGCTGGTGATGAAGCTTTTCGACAGGAACGGCCCCAGCGGCTGGTATTCCCAGGCCTGGATGTCTCGTGCGGACCAGTCGTTGAGCAGACAGAAACCGGCGATGTGATCGGCGGCATCACCGATGGCAATCGAGTCGCCCATCTCGTTGCCCTGGCCGATCCAGATGCCCAGTTCCAGTTCGTAGTCCAGGCGCGCGCAGGGGCCGAAAGTCGGTTCGCTCTGGCCGGCCGGCAAGGTCTGCCCCTTGGGGCGGCGCACGTCGGTGCCTGATGGGCGAATGGTCGAGGCGCGGCCGTGGTAGCCGATCGGCACGTACTTGTAGTTCGGCAGCAAGGGGTTGTCGGGACGAAACAGTTTGCCGACGTTCTGCGCGTGTTCGATGCCGACGTAGAAGTCGGTGTAGTCGTTGATTTTCGCGGGCAGATGCATCTGGCAATCAGCCGCCAGAGGCAGCAGTTTTTTGCCCTGGGCTTCGATCTTGCCGTGCAGGGTGCTGCCCTCTTTGAGCAATTCGATCAAGCGTTCGCGCAGCGCGACACGTGCCTCACGGCCCAGTTCGAAGAAGGCATTGAGCTGGCCGTCACGGGTGGCCTGGACCGCGGTTTTCGCCGCGCCTTCGAACAGCCCGGCGTCGAGCGCAGCCTGCAGATCGAAAATATGTTCGCCGATGGCCACGCCGCTGCGAGGCGCCGAACCGTTGATGCTGAACACCCCCAGCGGCAGGTTCTGCAGCGGGAAATCGGCATGGTCGTTGGCCGAAGCAACCCAGCTGCGAGTGATGGAAGTCTGCGTCATGGGTTATCTCCGGGTCGGGTCGAAAGTCGCGGGCAGCGTGGCCCAGCAGGCGTCGTAATTGGGTTGCAGTTGTGGGCATTCGAGGGCGAACCGGCTCGGGCGCAGCACTTGGCTGGTCTCGAACATGAAGGCCATGGTGTTGTCGATTTTCCCAGGCTTGAGCTCGGCGTTGATCGCCTTGGTGCAGGTCTCGCCATCCGGGCCGTGGGCGCTCATGCAGCTGTGCAGCGAGGCGCCGCCGGGGACGAAACCTTCGGCCTTGGCGTCGTACTCGCCCTGGATCAGGCCCATGAATTCGTTCATCAGGTTGCGGTGGAACCACGGCGGCCGGAAGGTGTTCTCGGCGACCATCCAGCGTGGCGGGAAGATCACGAAATCGAGGTTGGCCAGGCCATGGACGCTGGTCGGCGAGGTCAGGACGGTAAAGATCGACGGGTCCGGATGATCGAAGCTGACAGTGCCGATGGTGTTGAACAGGCGCAGGTCATATTTATACGGCACGTTGTTGCCGTGCCAGGCCACAACGTTGAGGGGCGAGTGATCGAGTTCGGTGCCCCACAACTGGCCGAGGAATTTCTGCACCAGGGTGGTCGGTTGCGTGAGGTGTTCGTAGTGCGCCACCGGGGTCAGGAAGTGCCGCGGATTGGCCAGGCCATTGCTGCCGATCGGCCCCAGGTCCGGCAGGCGCAGCGGTGCGCCGTGGTTCTCGGCGATGTAGCCCCGGGCCTGCGCATCGAGCAATTCAATGCGGAATTTCAGGCCCCGTGGCAGCACGGCGATTTCCAGCGGTGCCAGTTCCAGCACGCCGAGTTCAGTGGCGATGCGCAGGCGGCCCATTTGCGGCACCAGCAACATTTCGCCGTCGGCATTGAAGAACACCCGTTCCATCGACTGGTTGGCGCGGTACTGGTAGATGCTGATGCCGGCCGGTTTATCCGCCGCGCAGTTGGCAGCCATGCTGACCAGGCCATCAACGAAATCCGTCGGCTCGGAAGGCATGTCCAACGCATTCCAGCGCAGACGATTGGGGGTCACTTCACCCAAGGGTCCGCCGGCCAGTTGCCGTTCCAGTTTGACGAACGCCGGGTGATTGGCCGAAGGCTGGATACGGTACATCCAGGTCCGCCGCGCTTCGCTGCGCGCCATGGTGAAGGCGGTGCCGGAAAACAGCTCGGTGTAGAGGCCATACGGGGCTTTTTGCGGGGAGTTCTGGCCGACCGGCAGGGCGCCGGGCAACGCTTCGCTGCTGAATTCGTTGCCGAAGCCCGACTGATAGGCCAGCGCTGGCGACGTTGAATCAAGGTTCATGAAACCTCCTGAACACAGAACAGGTCGTGGCCATCGCTCTGGAGAAGAGGTGTAGGCCCGCCAAAATTGTTTTTATCGTAATTCAATTACGAATAACGTAATTTGATTGGCAATGACCGTCAAGCTATAAAGACGCCCATTCATCCTCGGAACCCTCATCGCCACCATGGAAAAGCCCGCCAGCGACAGCAACGGTAAACAGAAAGTCCGCTCCGCCGAGGTGGGCACCGACATCCTCAAGGCGCTGGCCGAGCTGTCGCCTTCGACCTCACTCTCGCGCCTGGCCGAACACGTGCAGATGCCGGCAAGCAAGGTGCATCGCTATTTGCAGGCGCTGATCGCCAGTGGCTTTGCCGAGCAGAATCCGGCGACCAACCATTACGGCCTGGGCCGCGAAGCCCTGCGCGTGGGGCTGGCAGCACTTAACAGTATGGACGTGCTGAAAGTCGCCGCCCTGCCACTGGCCGAACTGCGCGACGACTTGAACGAAACCTGCTTCCTGGCGGTGTGGGGCAACCAGGGTGCGACTGTGGTCCGCATCGAGCCGGCGGTGCGGGCGGTCACGGTGGTGACGCAGTTGGGCTCGGTATTGCCATTGCTCAGTTCTTCGACGGGGTTGGTGTTTGGCGCTTATTTGCCCAGGCGCGAAACCGTGGAGCTGCGTGAGCAGGAATTGCAGGCCCACAGTGCCCACGCGCTGGCGGACGATCAGGCCTATGCCACGATGTGCGAGCAGATTCGCGGACGCGGCCTGCACCACGTGCATGGCTTGCTGATGCCGGGTGTGGATGCCCTGTCGGCACCGGTGTTCAACGCGATGGGCAATGTCGTGGCGGTGTTGACGGTGGTGGGGCCGACGTCGCTGTTTCATGCCGACGAAGACGGCCCTGCGGCGAAACGCTTGCTGACGGCCAGTCGTGCGGTGAGCTGGCGGATGGGTTTTGAGCCCGACAAAGCGCCCCTTGCCTGATGGCTACATTGTGGTGAGGGATTTATCCCCTCACCACAGAGTGGTCATCGCTTGCTCTATCTAACCCTGGGCGATCAGACCCAGTTTCTTCGCCATCGCCACCGCTTGCGTGCGACGCTCCACGCCCAATTTGCTGTGAATACGCCGCGCATGGGTCTTGACCGTGTGCAATGAGATGAACAACTGCTCGGCGATCTGCTGATTGGAGTTGCCCTGGGCGATCAGGCCCAGTACCTCCAACTCCCGCCCGCTCAACGGGCTGGCATCGGTTGACACCTCAGGGTCGTCGTCCACACCCAGGCGTGCGAGCAATGCCGGTTGACGCAGCCGCAGTTCGCTCAAGGCCTGCTGCAGATGGCAACGCCTCACCAGTTCCAGCCCCGCCTGCAACGCCGACTTGGCCAATGCCGGCTCACCGATCAGGTCCGCCACTTCGCAGATCGCCAGTTGCAATTCAGCCTCCAGCGCCAGCATTCCCTGGCGTTGCGCGTGTGCGAGCAACACCCTGAGCCGCGTGAGCGGTTGCTGCGTCAGGTGCAGTTGAGTCTCGGCGAGCACCAGCAAGTATTCGACCCGGGCGATCAACCCCACCGTCGCCGGCGGCGCCTGTCGCGCATGGGGCCCGCGATAGTGGCGCAGTACGCGCGTCAGCGCTTCATGGGCCAGTTGCGGCCGCCCCTGCTGCAACCAGAAATGACTGCTGATTTGCAGTAACACACCGCGATACACCGTGTCGGGAATCTGCCGTTGCTGCATCAATCGTTCAGCATCACGCAGACGGTCGAACGCCCGTGCGTAATCCCGTTGATTCGCCGCCACCTGGGCTTGCCCGAGAAACCCGTACAACGCCCGCTTGTCCTGACTGTATAAACAATCCTGCAGACCACTGTGAAAGCGCTCGGCAGCCATTTCGTCCTGCCCCTGACACAGCGCCAGCCTCCCGCGGCGCAGGGCAATGCGCCCCAGCAACGGTGTCGGTCGATCGGCTTGGCGGCTCAACCGCTCATGCACATCGGCCAACAGGCTTTCGGCGCGTCGGGCAGCACCGCGCTGCTCCAGCAACTGAGCATGATCGAGTTCGAGCAAGCCTTCGAACAGCAGCGAACCTTGCGCCCGGGCCAGGCACAGCGCCTCGCGGTTCAACGCCTGCGCGCCATCCAGTTCGGCGCTGAGCAGTGCCTGCTGGGTCAGCCCCGACAGGCACAACAAACGCGCCGGCCAGGCCTCGGCGCTTAACTCGGCCAACGCCTCGACAAAGTGCTCGCGAGCCGCCGCCATGCGCCCCTGTAAATGCAGCAGCCAGCCTTGTTGCGCCTGCCAGCGTGCGAGCAACTGCCGCTGCAAGGCCGCCGTCGGTTGCGGAGCGAAGCGTGCCAGTTGCTCGATGCACAATGCCGCCTGATCGAACCGACCGGCAAACAGCAGCGCCCCGGTAATCAGCCCCACCAGCTGTGGCGAAATCAGTGTCAGCTCCTGGCCCTGACGCTCATGCAGATTCAGTAACAGACGCACGTTTTCCCGCTGGAACAGATGCTCGAAGTTGAAGTGCTGCAACAGGCTGACTGCCACCTCGTACTCCTCTGCCAGCAGTGCCTGTTCGAACGCGCCCTGCCAGTCTTCCTCGGCGCAGAACCATTGGCACGCGCGCCGATGCCAGGAGCGCCCGGCCGCGCCTTGTGCTTCGCGCATGGCCCGGGCCAGCGGCACAAAGACGCGCAACCAGTCGCTGGAATCATCCCAGGGCTCGATGAAACACCCCATGTCTTGCAAGGTCTGCAACCACTGCGCGCCCTCCCCTGCGCCGAACAGGTGTTCGCACAGGCCGGCATTGAAACGCGGCAAGTGAGCCAGTACCTGCCAGGCTTCCACCAGTTCCGCCGACAAGGTGTTGAACAACTCATGCTGCAAATAATCGAGCAGCATCGCCGAACGTCCGGGCCTGTCCTGTCCTGCGGCCCACTGACAACCGTCGAGCAAAGCAATGCGCACACCGGCGCACCATCCACCGCTGCGCTGGACGATTCTCCTGGCTACGCTGCCGGCCCGCGAGGGTTCGAGATGGCTGAGCAACTGCTCCACTTCGCTCTCATCAAGCGCCAGCGCCGCACCGTCGCACTCGTACAACTCATCATCGAGCAATAACCGCGGCCAGTTGCAGGTTGGTCGTCGGCGCGAACTCAGCCACCAGCTCAACGCCGGATTGCTGATGGTCAGTAATCGGTCGAGCAGTCGGTCGAGCTCGGGGTGAGCGATACGGCAGTAATCATCGATGAACAGCCAGGTCGGCGTTTGCACCCGGGCCAGGTGCTCCTGCACTGCCGGCTCATCGGCGCCGGCGCCCCCCAGTATTTGCGCCAGCCGTTGCAGAAAATCGGCAACAGTTGGCGACTCTCCCGACAACGGCAACCAATGCACCGCACACTCGGCCGGCGCGCGCAGCAGGCACTCGGTCAACAACGCACTTTTGCCACTGCCGGCCGGTGCGCAGAGCAATTTGACCCGAGCCCTGGAAGCCAGCAACGGTTCGGCCAACCGCTCGCGGGACAGGTGATGGGAAGGCAAGCGAGGCAGAAATCCAGGACGGTCCAGACACGTCGTCATGGCAGTCATAGTGGTGCGCCTTTTTATAGTTGTGGCGCCACCCTAGCCCCCTCCAAAGCGCTTGTTGAAGAAGTATTCAGCAGGCTGATTTGCAGCCATAAAAAAGGTGACCGTAAAGTCACCTTTTTGTGTAAGAGGCTGTAGGAAAACTACCTCACACCTGTGCTCCGCAGCGCTGCTGGCGTGTAGTCCCCGGCTTTTGCCTCGATGTTGAATTCGAAGCTGCGCTTCTCTTCGTTCTTCATTCCCAGGGCGATGTAGCGACCGGCAATCAGGTCATACAACGCTTCGACGGTGTAGGCCGGCACCTGGTGATCGTAGTAGAACTGCGCATGCCCTTCGGCCACCCGCCACAACTGGCCGCGACCGTCGTAGTGATCGGCCAGCGCTACTTGCCAGGTGTCTTCGTCGATGTACATGTGGCGCTTGGCGTACACGTGGCGCTCGTTGGGCTTGACCGTGGCCACCACTTCCCACACCCGGTGCAATTCATAGCGGGTCAGGTCCTGATTGATATGGCCGGCCTTGATCACATCGGTGTATTTGAGGTCAGGCGAGTCGAGCTTGTAGCTGTTGTACGGGATGTACATTTCCTTTTTGCCGATCAGCTTCCAGTCGTAGCGGTCCGGCGCGCCGGAAAACATGTCGAAGTTGTCGGTGGTGCGCAGGCCGTCGGACGAAGTCCCCACACCGTCATAGGCCACTTGCGGTGCACGTCGCACCCGGCGCTGGCCGGCGTTGTAGATCCAGGCCTTGCGCGGTTCCTGCACCTGATCGAGGGTCTCGTGCACCAGCAGCACGTTGCCCGCCAGGCGCGCCGGCGCCGTCACTTCCTGTTTGAAATAGTTGAGCACGTTGTCTTCGCTGCCCGGCTTCAGATCCCCCAGCAGCGAGGGCACAGCCACCTCGTCCTTGAAGCGAATGACGGTGAAGTCGCCATTGGATTGCGGTGTGGCCTGGGTGATGGTGCGACGCAGGTTGCCGCCGTGATAACGGGTGATGTGGTTCCAGATCACCTCGACCCCGTTCTTCGGAATCGGGAAGGCGTAATAGCGGTTGCCGGTAAAATTGGCCAGGCCATTACCGTCGTTGACCGGGGTGACATTCAACGCGCTGCGCTTGGCCGACTCGTAGATTTCCGGTGGCAGTGCGGCGGTGCGATGGGTGGGGTAGACCGGAATTTTGTAGGTCTCGGGGTAACGTTTGAACATCGCGACCTGCCCGTCAGAGAGCTTGTCCTTGTACTTGTCGACGTTAGCCGCGGTGATGATGAACAGGGGTTTTTCGTTGGCGAACGGGTCCGCCAGGAAACCCTTGCTGTCCACCGCGCCGGCGTTTTTCGGGATGCCACCGGTCCAGGCTGGAATCGAGCCGTCGGCGTTACCGGCCTTCTCGGCCCCCAATGGCGTGAGGCTGGTGCCCAGTTTGTTGGCTTCTTCGGGCGAGACCGCCGCCATCACGTTGACCGCCAAGAGGCTCAGGGCCAGGGCAGTGCCGAGTTGCAGAATCGTCTTGCGCATCGCATTCATCCTTTTCAGCCAGATCAGAAGTTCACGCCAAAGCTCAACGCCACGAAGTCGCGGTCTTCGAGCACGTTGTAGTCACCCCCGAAAAAGTCGGTGTAACTCAGGCTTGCGGTGTAGGTGTTGCGGTAGTCGGCATCGACGCCGACGCTGATGGCCTTGGCGCCTTCGTTGAACAGCCCGTTGGGGCCGTAACCGGCGACGTCGTGGGACCAGGACAGATTGGGTTTGAAGTTGATGCCGGCGATGACGTTGTTGTAATCGAGGATCGCCCGGGCGCGGTAACCCCAGGAAGTCGAGGTCACGAAGCCGTCGGTATCGCCGCCGAAACCGTACTGGCCATACACCGAGTCGCGGCCGTAACGCAGTTTGCTGCGGGCCTCCAGGCCACCGACATGCACCACTGCCGCTTCGCCCACCAGGGTCAGGCGATCGGCGCCGGCGATCTGGTCGATGAAGTGCGTGAGGGTGCTCTGCACCTGTGTCACTTCCTTGCGACGGTAGCCTTTATTGTCGGCGCCGGGCGAGGAGGCAATCGGCGATGCCGCGCCGCCGGCGATCGGGTTGAGCATCGCCAGGGTCAGGTCGGTGCTGTTGATCTGCACCGGCAAGTTAGGGCGATAGCTGATCTCACCGGACCACGCGGTGCCGGTGGACAGGGTGGTGGAGAAACTCGCGCCATACAGGCGAATGTCTTCCGGGTACTCGAGGTAATATTGACCGCGACCGAGCATCACGCTTTGTGCCAGGCCCGTACCGCTGCCGGGAGCGATCCGGTTGGCGGCGGCGACGATCCCGGGAATGCTCGCAAGCGTGCTGAGCCCCGCCGTTGTGGTACCGACATTCGGCGTGCGGCTGTGGTAGTTCATGAAGTACAGGCCGTACTCGGTGTCATCCCCCAGCCAGCGCAACGCCGTGCCCCACTGCCCTGAATCCCGGGCGTCGCGATCACCGCCGCGCGGCACCACCACCCCCTCGCGGGTGACCTCGAAGCCCTGGCCAAACGCCGCGGCAATCGGCTGCAAGGGTGCGATTGCCGGGTTGGCGACGGTGTAGCCCTTGGTGCAGCCATCGGCCGCCACGTCGACACCGAAGAAGGTGCCGCAGTTGTCGAGGACGGTCTGGTCCCATTCGAGTTGATAGAAACCTTCGACGGTCAGCTTGTCGGTCAGACCCTGGGAAGCGAACAGCATGTTGACCGGGATCAGACCTTCCTTGATCTCGGCACCGGGACGACGAAACGCGGAGACGTCCACCGGGTTGATGCTGTTGATCGAGTTGCCGATGAAGGTGCTCTCCCCCCAACTGACCACCTGCTTACCGGCGCGCACCGTGCCCGGCAGATCGGCGATGGAGTAGTTGTGATAGACGAAGGCATCGAGGATTTGCCCGCCGCTGGACTTGGCGCCCTCCTTGCGATTGTGATCGCTGATCGGCTTGAACGGCCGATCCTCATCCTTGAGCTCGAAGTCGTACCAGTACTTGCCACGGACAAACATGCCGGTGTCGCCGTACTTCAATTCGAGGTCGTGAATGCCCTTGAAGATCTTCGAGAAGGTCTCGCCCTTCTTGAAGTTCAACCGCCCGTCATCACCGGTCGACGCCTGCCCGCTGCCGCCATTGACGGTGCCCACCAGCGAGTCATCGGCATCGCGCATGCCCCAACTCGCCCCCACGGACAGCGAAGAGTCGAACGTGCCTTCGATCTCGCCAATGTTGAAAGAAACAGCCTGCGCCTGGGCACAGCAGCCCAAGGCAACCGCAACGGCCAGTGCCTGCGGCGTGAAGATGGCGCGCATTGTTGTTTTTGTCATGCGTCTTCCCCGGTGAGTGACAGAAGGCCTCACCCTACTGCCGCGTGCCGGGGGCGATAAGCGCACCAAGGAGGTATTCGTGGTGTACCTCTAAAGGATGATCGGGGCTATGGAGCGGGGTTTTGCGCGGGGCATGGACGTCCGCAATGGCGCCCCATCAATGGAACGCATGGACGCAGAACCTGTAGCCCATTCGACTGTTGCCCGCCCTGTAATAGTGCATGTCAGGAATCGCTATTTTTCGACCGTGGCCCAGGCCTTACTCTGACCCGGCTTTCAGGAAACATCCAAAGCACCGGCAACGACAGCCCCCCACCTCGCCGTCCGCGCCATATTTCAGATGATTTGAAAAATTTCGAGTCATCGCCCCGTGTACACCGACGTTGATTTTGTAGCTCCTGGATCCAACGTCTGCTTCGGCCGCTGCGTTTGCAGCGGCCTTTTTTATGGGCGGGGGCGCAGAGAGGGTAATCGGAAGGATGGCAGGTCCCAGGCAGGCCCTGCGCGGCGAAAATGGGTTAGAGCGAGTACTTCTGCAAATTCCCCATCATCTCTTTCAACGCCTCGATATTGTCCTTCGGATGCGCCGCCCCCTCAAAATCACAGACCTGCTGCCAGTTCGCCGCTACATCTTCCGGGGAAAAACCGGCGCGGGGATCGAAGCCGACGCCGAGGCTGCGTTCCCAGCGGACTTTGCCCATCCAGCCGCCGCCGACCTCGAAGAGGCCGGAGGTTTCCGGGCAGGTTTCGCTGGCCAGGTACACCACCAGCGGACTGACCAGTTCCGGTTTGAGTTGTTCGAACACTTGCGGCGGGATCAGGCCTTCGGTCATGCGGGTGCCGCCGGTGGGGGCGATGGCGTTGACCAGGATGTTGTTCTTGCGACCTTCGATGGCCAGGGTGCGGGTCAGGCCGTAGAGGCCGAGTTTGGCCATGCCGTAGTTGGACTGCCCGAAGTTGCCGTAGATGCCCGAGGTGGACGCGGTGAAGATCACCCGGCCGTAGTTTTGTTCGCGCATGTGCGGCCAGGCGGCGCGGGTGACTTTGTAGGCGCCTTCGACGTGGACGCGGTAGACCAGGTCCCAGTCGGCGTCTTCCATTTTGTGGAAGGTCTTGTCACGCAGGATGCCGGCGTTGTTGACCACCACGTCGACGCGTCCGAAGGTGTCCATGGCATGTTGGACAAGCTTGTCGCCATCGGTGACCGAGTCGTGGTTGGCCACGGCGGTGCCGCCGGCGTCGCGGATTTCTGCGACCACGCGATCCGCCGCCGAGGCGTTGGCGCCTTCCCCCTGAGCCGAGCCGCCGAGGTCGTTGACCAGGACTTTGGCGCCCTGTTTGGCGAACAGCAGTGCGTGCGCCCGTCCCAGGCCGCCACCTGCACCGGTGATGATCACGACTTTATCTTCGAAGCGCACAGATTGATTCATGGGAGGGACTCCAGCAGGCCTAGGGACATGACTCCGGAGTTTCAGGCACGGGGCTGCGGGTCACAATGAACAGGGGGGAGGCTGAATGGTGTGCGATAAGGTTGGGGGATGATGAAAGCCTGAAGGCGCGCGCAGTACCTGTGGCGAGGGCGCTTGCTCCCGTCGGGCCGCAGCGGACCTTGAAAGCGGGAACTGCTGCGCAGTCCAGCGGGAGCGAGCTCCTCGCCACAAAAGCCTGCCTGCCAACGTTGAAGACGTTCAGATCAGGAACACGCCACCTTCAGCGACGGCGATACCAACCGGTCGCGAAACTGCAGGTAGTGTTTGAGCACCTGGCACGGTGCTTCGATCTGCGGGTAGTGGCCGATGTCGTTCAACAGCACTGCGTCGGCATCGGGGATCAGTTCACGATAGCGCGCCACCATGTGCGCGCCGGAGACCGGGTCGACTTCGCCATCGATCACCCGCAACGGCACTTCACCGCGCTGCATCGCGCCAACCCAACGATCGCGGTGGACGCGCCGTTCGGGGATGTAGGTGATCAATTTGTGCATGACCCGTGGGCCGTGATTGGTTTCGATCAGGCTCCAGAAATCGTCCATCTGGCTTTCGCTGGGACGGGTTTTCGGGCCGAAAATCTGGCGAAAACTCTTCACCAGCCCATCGCGACTGAACGCGCGGCCGATCATCCAGCCCAGGGGGCCCAGCAGCAATTTTTGCATCAGTACGGGACGGTGGGTTTCCGGAAACAGCCCGCCGTTGAGGAATACACAACTGGCGAGATCGATCTGCGATTCGTAGTGCCGCGCCAGCAGCTCCTGGGCCACGCTGTCGCCATAGTCATGGGCCAGCAGGTGCACGGGTTGCTCGACATTGAGGTGCGAAAGCAGCGCCTGTTGCAGATCGGCCTGTTCCAGCAGGCTGTACTCACGGTGTACCGGTTTCGCCGAGTCGCCAAACCCAAGCATGTCGCAGGCAATCACCCGATAGCGCTGGGCCAGCGGCTGCCACAGGTAGTGCCAGTCCCAACTGGCGCTGGGGAAGCCGTGGATGAGCAGCAGCGGCTCACCCTGCCCCGCCGTCCAGTACCGGATGGCCTGGCCACGGAAGTTGAACGTCTGGCCGTGCTTGCGCCAGACCGACAGGGGAATCTCGGCGAGGGCCATCAGTATTTATACCCCGGGTCCAGTTGATCGAGTTTGCGCAGCAGCGCCGGCCAGGCCAGCGCGCCGCCCATGCCTTGAGCGCTTTTGGTGACGCCGGCGATCATGGCTTTGGCACCCGCCAGGATCTGCGGCTCGATGGCGATCAGTTCCGCGCCACCGGTCTGGGCTATGACCTGGATATCGCAGGCGCGCTGGAAGGTGAACATCATCAGGAAGGTGTCGGCGATGGTGCCGCCGCAGGTCAGCAGACCGTGGTTATGCAGCATCAGGAAATTGTTTTGCCCGAGATCCGCCTGAAGCCGGGCCTTCTCCTCATGATTGAGCGCAACACCTTCGTAGGCGTGATACGCCAGGCTCGACAGCACGAACAGCGACTGCTGGCTGATCGGCAATACCCCTTGCTTCTGCGCCGACACCGCCACCCCGGATGCGGTGTGGGTGTGCAACACACAGACCACATCGTGACGCACTTCATGCACCGCGCTGTGAATGGTGTACCCGGCCGGATTGATCTCGTAGGGACTGTCCATCAGTTTGTTGCCCGCTTGATCGACCTTGACCAGGCTCGACGCGGTTATCTCGTGGAACATCAGCCCGAACGGGTTGATCAGGAAGTCTTCGGTGCCAGGCACCTTGGCGGAGATGTGGGTGAAGATCAGATCGTCCCAGCCATGCTGGGCCACCAGGCGATAACAGGCGGCGAGATCGACGCGGGTCTGCCATTCGGCGGGGCTGACAAGGTCTTTGACACTGTGTGGCGATGGGACGGGGGCTACGCTCACGGCAGGGAACCTCTGTTTTTATTATGGAGTGTTTCCAATGACTACCGAGTCTAGTCAGCCCTCCCGGTTCGCGTAGTTGCATTGGCAGCCAGCTTGATGGCCGAACGAGTCAGCCAGCCAGTAAGTTTGGATCCGTGTCAAAGGGCTGCCGCCAGAGAAGATTCGGGACGCCTTTGTTGGCGCCCCGTCAGAAGCATGACGAGCACCCGTTGCAGGTGCCCGAAGCCGTCGATCAGCCTTTCAGCGCGCCAGCCAGTTCCGCCAGCCAGGGCTCGGCGTCCGCTTCCGGGTTCACGCTTTCGCTGGCGTCCAGGCGCAACATCGGCAGCACTTCGCGAATGCCCAGCTCACCGAAAAGCTCGCGCATCAATTCGCCGCCGCCGCAAAAGGTATCGCCATAACTGGCATCGCCCAGGGCGATCACTGCCCCCGGCAAACCGCGCCAGGCCGCCGGCAACTGGTCGCGAATGGCGAAATACAGTGGCTGCACATTGTCTGGCAATTCGCCCATGCCGGTGGTGGAGGTCACCGCCAGGAAAGCTTCGGGGCCGAATGCCTGGATATCGGTCAGGCTTGCACGGGGGTTGTAAAAGGGTTCGTAGCCAGCGGTCTTGAGAATGTTCGCGGCATGACGGGCGACTTCTTCAGCCGTGCCGTACACCGAGCCGGAAATGATGGCGACTTTCATCAAACTGATCCTGAAGCTGAGTCAAAGACCCGGATCTTAACAGCAAGGTCTTGATTGTTCTTTTAGAATGCCTCAGACAACCGACAAGGAAGGGTTTTACCGATGATCAACGCAAAGCTGCTGCAGCTGGCCATCAACGCCTCCAACGACGGCATCGTGATTGCCGAAAAGGAAGGCGATGAAGACAAGATCCTGATTTACGTGAACCCCGCCTTCGAACGCATGACCGGTTACACCAGCGAAGAAATCCTTTATCAGGACTGCCGTTTCCTGCAATCGGGCGACCGCGATCAACAGGCCCTGTCGAAGATCCGTGACGCGCTGAACAGCGAAGGCTCGTGTCGGGAAGTCCTGCGCAACTATCGCAAGGACGGCACGCCGTTCTGGAATGAACTGTCGGTTTCGACAGTGAAAAACCCGAACGACGGGCAGGTTTATTTCATCGGTGTGCAAAAAGACGTCACGGTGCAAGTCAAGGCACAGCAGCGGGTGGCGCAGCTTGAAGCGCAGTTGGCCGAGGTCCAGGCGCAGCTCGATGCACTCAAGGCGACGAACGGCGCAAACAAATCGGCGAATTAAGTGTCATTAACTACAATCACCAATGACTTTGTAACTATATCTTTCGAGCTAGCCATGCAACGCGACGCGCTCCTGACCCAGGATGAACTGGATTTTATCCAGACCATGCAGCACAACCCGCAACTCAACGTGCGGGACGCGACGTCGAGCCTGCTCGTCAACGGTGGTTCGCAGATCCGTGATTTGCTCACGCGCCTTGCCGCTCATGAGCAAGTCACCATTCAAGCCAACTTCGAAAACCAGCAAATGACCTTCCCCCTGCATTTGGTGGAAGACGAGTTTCACGCGCTGCATCTTCGCCTGGGCGTGCCCAGCATTTACGAAGACGGCCCTCTGGTGCGGCCATGGCGCCTGGTGCTCGACGAGCCTGTGGCACTGGAAAACGCCAAAGGACAGCCGGGCACGATGTGGGTGCATGAAGTGTCGTTCAAGGGTGTGCTGGTGGAAGTGCGCAACAAGACCAAGGCGCCGAAGCATTTTGCGCTGTGGTTCAGCCCTTCAGGCTACGAGCGGATTGCCTTGCGCGGCACCCTGGAAAAAGAGACCGAGCAAGGCTTCTATGCCTACCAACTGAGCCAGAGCGATTCGGATGAAACCGAACGCCTGCGCCAGTACATCCTGCAGCAGCATCGGCTGACTCATCCCGCCCTGCACCTCTAAAATCAAGTATCCAGGTTGCCCGCCAGAAACTGTTTCAGTCGCTGGCGCATGAGCGTGCCTTCATTGCCCAGACAGCCGATCGACGATCCCGCCAGGCTTTGCTGCGCCAGATCGGATGCATCACCCGCCAGCAGCACCGGACAATCCAGGCTCATCGCCAGTCGATTGAGACGCCGCGGCAGTTCGGGGCCGGGTACGTGGTTGGAAAACAGCACCAGCGCCTGGGGTTTGATGCGCTCGCAAACGAGGGTCAATTCGTCGAACGGCTGACCGATGGTCAATACCCGTACGCCGGTCTGACCGCAACTGAGGAACAGCGAAGCGATCAGCAATTCAAGCTCGCGGCATTGCCCCGCCAAAGCGCTGATGATGACGCGTCGCGGGTGCGTGTCGCGAAACAGCATCAAGCGCTGCAAGACCCGCGAACGCAGAAAACTGTCGAGGAACAGCCACTCACTGGTGCGTCCGAATGAATCCTGGCGTTGCAGCAGCTGTTTCCACAGCGGGATCAGGATGTCCTGGAACACCACCGGCATGGTGTAGGTGGAAAAAATCTGCGCGTAGAGCTGGTCCAGCCGGACATCGTCAAACGCACTGACAGCGGCCTGAACCTGCATCTGCCATTGTGCATAGTCGGCCTGGACGAGATCGTTGGGGATGATGTGCGACAGCGCCTGGAGCGGCTCAGCCTTGGCCAGGATCTTGCCGATCTTGCTGACCGCTACGCCGCGCTCGATCCAGTCGAGGATGCTGCGAACGCGCTCGATATCGGTCAGGGAATACAGGCGATGCCCACTTTCAGTGCGCGTGGGCACGATCAAACCGTAGCGCCGCTCCCAGGCGCGCAGGGTCACCGGGTTGACGCCCGTCAGGCGCGCCACCTCTCGAATCGGGAACAGCTCCTCACGCTCAAGGGCAAGGAGATTCGAATCACCGGGGGCGATGTCAGTCAGGACAGGCATTGGGCGATCTACATCCATGTGTGATTTGGAGACTATTGTAACGCTCAGTCAGCACACGCATTCAAGAGTCCGTTTGTGATGCCCACTGCAGATGTCGCAGACGCATGACATGGAGGTCGCTGGCAGAATCAGGAATAATCCTTGCTTGTCCCAAGGCGCAGCCCACCACCCCGGCGCTGCGCCTGGCGAACCTCCTACCCGGAGCGACGCATTTGTTTTTGGAGATACAAAATGTCTACCTCCCCCGTCACCCTGATGGTTGCGCGCCGTGTTGCCGATGGGCGCTATCAGGACCTGATCGCCTGGTTGCGCGAAGGCGAACAACTGGCCACCGACTTCCCCGGTTATCTGGGCTCTGGCGTGCTCGCTCCGCCGCCCGACGATAACGAGTTCCAGATCATTTTCCGCTTCGCCGACGAGCAGACCCTGCACGCCTGGGAGCATTCCGCGTCGCGCACTGCCTGGCTGGCGCGGGGCAGTGATTTGTTCGCCCATCCTACGGAGCATCGGGTCAGTGGCATCGAAGGCTGGTTCGGCGCGGCCGGCCAGCGTCCACCGCGCTGGAAGCAGGCGGTGGCGATCTGGCTGGCGTTCTTCCCTGTTTCGCTGCTGTTCAACTTTGCCTTGGGGCCACTGCTCGGCGAGATGGCGCTGGTGCCTCGGGTGTTGATCAGCACGCTGTGCCTGACGCCGTTGATGGTGTATTTCTTCATTCCGCTGTCGACGCGGTTGCTGGCCGCCTGGCTCAACAGTACGCCAGCGCGGCCATTGCCTGAACCCACCCCGCAAAACCGCTGATCTCCCGCCTGCAGGAGCGAGCATGCTCGCGATGGACGACAGAACACCTCGGGGTGTCCGGTTGCCAACGTTATCGTTGACCACCATCGCGAGCATGCTCGCACCTACAGAGGGCGTAGGTGAACGCTGCGATGCGCTGGTATAGTTTTGCTCTTACCGCGACGCGAGCCGTTCATGACTTCTTCCGCCCCCATCCTGATCACCGGTGCCGGCCAGCGTGTCGGCCTGCACTGTGCGCAGCGCTTGCTCGAAGACGGCCATCGCGTGATCTTCAGCTACCGCAGCGAACGCCCCGGCGTGCAGACGCTCCGGGATCTGGGAGCGACGGCGTTGTTCGCCGACTTCTCCAACGAAGCAGGCATCGTCGATTTCATTGGCGAACTGAAAACCCGGACCGACAGCCTGCGGGCCATCGTGCATAACGCCTCCGAATGGCTGGCCGAAACCCCGGACACCGACGCGGCAGCGTTCACCCGCATGTTCAATGTGCACATGCTGGCGCCGTACCTGATCAACCTGCATTGCGCTGACCTGCTCCAGCGCTCGACGCCCGCCGACATCGTGCACATCAGCGATGATGTGACCCGCAAGGGCAGCAGCAAACATATTGGCTACTGCGCCAGCAAGGCCGGCCTGGAGAGCCTGACCCTGTCGTTTGCCGCCAAGTACGCGCCCGCCATCAAGGTCAACGCAATTGCGCCGGCCCTGCTACTGTTCAATCCTGAAGACGACGCAGCCTACCGCGCCAAGGCGCTGGCCAAGTCCGCGCTGGGCATCGAGCCCGGCAGCGAAGTGATCTACCAGAGCCTGCGTTACCTGCTCGATAACCCTTATGTCACCGGCACGACCCTGACCGTCAACGGCGGAAGGCACATCAAATAAGTGTCCCGCGAGGATTTTCCATGTCGTTACTTCGGCCCCAGAACGCCCTGTCCCAGCAGTACCGCGAGATCCTCATCGGCCTGGGTGAAAACCCCGACCGCGAGGGCCTGCGCGACACCCCGATGCGCGCGGCCAAGGCAATGCAGTACCTCTGCCACGGCTACGAACAAAGCGTCGAAGAAATCGTCAACGGCGCGCTGTTTGCCTCCGACAACGATGAAATGGTGATCGTCGACAACATCGAGTTGTATTCGCTGTGCGAACATCACTTGCTGCCCTTCATCGGCAAGGCCCACGTGGCTTATATTCCAACGGGCAAGGTGCTGGGCCTGTCGAAGATCGCGCGGCTGGTGGACATGTTCGCCCGGCGCCTGCAGATCCAGGAAAACCTCACCCGGCAAATCGCCGACGCGGTGCAGCAAGTGACGGGGGCCGCCGGTGTCGCGGTGGTCATCGAAGCCCGGCATATGTGCATGATGATGCGCGGCGTCGAGAAACAGAATTCGACCATGAACACCTCGGTGATGCTCGGCGCGTTCCGCGAGTCGAGCAATACCCGCCAGGAGTTCCTGCAATTGATTGGACGGAGCAAGCAGTAATGCCACAACTTCAACCAGGCATGGCACGCATCCGGGTCAAGGACCTGTGTCTGCGCACCTACATCGGCATCAACGAGGACGAAATCCTCAACAAGCAGGATGTGTTGATCAACCTGACCATCCTCTACGCGGCCCAGGAAGCGGTACGGGACAACGATATCGACCACGCGCTGAACTACCGCACGATCACCAAGGCCATCATCGCCCACGTCGAGGGCAACCGCTTTGCTCTGCTCGAGCGCTTGACCCAGGAGATCCTCGATCTGGTCATGGCCAACGAATCAGTGCTGTACGCCGAGGTCGAAGTCGACAAGCCCCATGCCCTGCGGTTTGCCGAGTCGGTGTCGATAACTTTGGCGGCAAGCCGCTAGCTGCAAGTAGTAAACTTCGAATCACCGCAACCCATCTCGCAGCTTGCAGCTTGTCGCTTGCAGCTGTCTGTCAGAGACCCCTATGAACGACCAACAACGCCTCGAACTCGAAGCCGCCGCCTTTCGCCGGCTGGTGGCTCATCTGGACAGCCGCAAGGATGTGCAGAACATCGACCTGATGAACCTCTCCGGCTTCTGCCGCAACTGCCTGTCCAAGTGGTACAAGGCAGCGGCCGACGAACGCCAGATCGACGTCAGCCTCGACGACGCCCGCGAAGTGGTTTACGGCATGCCGTACGCCGAATGGAAAGCCCAATACCAGCAAGAAGCCAGCGCCGAACAACAGGCGGCGTTTGCCAAAGGAAAGCCCAATGAGTGATCTGAACAGCCTGCGCGCCAGCCTCAAGAGCGGCGAACACGCCTTCGCCGATACCCTGGCGTTCATTGCCGCCGGCTATGACTACCAGCCCCAGGCCTTCACCAACGGCGACGTGGAAAACGCCGCCGGGCAGAACGAAGGTTCGTGCAAGACCCTGGGCCTGGCGTTGCTCGAAGGCCTGAGTGATGAAGAGGCCCTGCTGGCGTTCGGCGAGCATTATCGCTCGGTGCTGGCGACGCCTGAGGGCAGCGATCACGGCAATATTCGTGCGTTGATCGCTCATGGCCTGGCCGGTGTGACGTTCACCCGACAGCCCCTGACCCGACGCTGATCCACACCTCTGCCTGAACCTGAACCCTGTGGGAGCGAGCCTGCTCGCGATGAAAGCTGGAACACCGCGGGGTTTCAGGTAGCCAGCGTAATCGTTGACGACCATCGCGAGCAGGCTCGCTCCCACAGGGTGAAAACACATCCCGACTTTTCAGATTGACCCGGCGACTTTATTTCGTTTGCCCGCCAGGGCTCCCCGCGGCTTAGATAAAAAGAAGTCCTCCTTCTTGCGAGCCGGTCATTCATGCACAGCGAAACCATCAGCCAGTCGATCAACATCGTTCACCCTGTCACCCTCAGCCACGGCAAGAATGCCGAGGTCTGGGACACGGACGGCAAACGCTACATCGACTTCGTCGGCGGGATCGGCGTCCTGAACCTGGGCCATTGCCACCCGCGCATCGTCGAGGCCATTCGCGAGCAAGCCACCCGCCTGACCCACTACGCGTTCAACGCCGCACCCCATACGCCCTATATCGACCTCATGGATCGCCTGGCGGCGTTCATTCCGGTGGATTACCCGGTCAGCGGCATGCTCACCAACAGCGGCGCGGAAGCGGCCGAGAACGCGTTGAAGATCGTCCGAGGCGCAACCGGCCGCACCGCTGTCATCGCCTTCGATGGCGCCTTCCACGGACGTACGCTGGCTACTCTCAACCTCAACGGCAAGGTCGCGCCCTACAAGCAGAAGGTCGGCGTGTTGCCCGGGCCGGTGTATCACCTGCCCTTCCCCAGCACGGACAACGGCGTGACCTGCGCCGAGGCCCTGAAAGCCATGGAGCGACTGTTCAGCGTCGAAGTCGACGTCGAGGACGTGGCGTGCTTCATCGTCGAGCCGGTACAGGGCGAGGCGGGTTTCCTGGCCATGGATGTCGAGTTCGCCCAGGCGCTGCGCAAGTTCTGCGATGACAAAGGCATTCTGCTGATCGCCGATGAGATCCAGTCCGGGTTCGGCCGTACCGGCCAGCGCTTTGCCTTTTCGCGCCTGGGCATCGAACCGGACCTGATCCTGCTCGCTAAAAGTATCGCCGGCGGTGTGCCCCTGGGGGCGGTGGTGGGACGCAAGTCGCTGCTCGACAACTTGCCCAAGGGTGGACTCGGCGGCACCTATTCCGGCAACCCGATCGCCTGTGCAGCGGCGCTGGCGACCCTGGACGAAATGACCGATGCCCATCTGCAAGCCTGGGGCTCGCAGCAGGAAGAAGCGATTGTCGGTCGCTACCAATCCTGGCGCGATCGCAAACTGACGCCGTACCTCGGACGCCTGACCGGGGTGGGTGCGATGCGTGGTATCGAGCTGGCCAACGCCGATGGCACACCTGCCCCGGCGCAACTGACACAACTGCTGGCGTTGGCACGGGATGCCGGTTTGTTGCTGATGCCCAGCGGCAAGTCACGGCACATCATTCGGCTGTTGGCGCCGTTGACCATCGAGGCGGCGGTGCTGGAGGAAGGGTTGGACATCCTCGAGGTGTGCCTGGCCAAACTGACCTGAACACGACTTCTCTGTGGGAGCGGGCTTGCTCGCGAAGGCGGTGTGTCATTGAGCATCTATGTCGACTGACACTACGCTTTCGCGAGCAAGCCCGCTCCCACAGGGGGCAGTGTCGGACGTTGAATCGTGGGCACAAAAAAACCGGCCGAGGCCGGTTTTTTCATTTCAACACTCTCAGAACTTGGCGTTCTGCAGGTTATCCAGGTAACGCTCGGCATCCAGTGCGGCCATGCAGCCGGCGCCGGCAGAGGTGATGGCCTGGCGGTAAACGTGGTCCGCCACGTCGCCTGCCGCGAAGATACCTTCGATGTTGGTGGCCGTGGCGTTGCCTTCACGACCGCCGTGCACCACCAGGTAGCCGTCTTTCAAGGTCAGCTGACCTTCGAACAGCGAAGTGTTCGGAGTGTGGCCGATGGCGATGAACACGCCGTCGACTTTCACTTCGTCGAAGCTGCCGTCGTTGTTCTTCAAGCGAGCACCGGTCACGCCCATGTTGTCGCCCAGGACTTCGTCCAGGGTGGCGTTCAACTTGAGGATGATCTTGCCTTCGGCCACACGGGCGTTGAGCTTGTCGATCAGGATTTTCTCGGCGCGGAAGGTTTCGCGACGGTGAATCAGGGTCACGGTGCTGGCGATGTTGGCCAGGTACAGGGCCTCTTCAACCGCGGTGTTGCCGCCGCCGACCACAGCCACTGGCTTGTTGCGATAGAAGAAACCGTCGCAGGTCGCGCACGCCGAAACGCCTTTGCCCATGAACGCTTCTTCGGACGGCAGGCCCAGGTAACGAGCGCTGGCGCCGGTGGCGATGATCAGGGCGTCGCAGGTGTAGGTCGCGCTGTCGCCGGCCAGGGTGTAGGGCTTGGCAGCGAAATCCACGGCATTGATGTGATCGAACACGATCTCGGTTTCAAAGCGCTCGGCGTGCTCTTTCATGCGCTCCATCAGCGCCGGGCCGGTCAGGCCGTGGACGTCGCCCGGCCAGTTGTCGACTTCGGTGGTGGTGGTCAGTTGACCGCCGGCCTGCATGCCGGTGATCAGCAGTGGCTTGAGGTTGGCACGGGCGGCATAGACCGCGGCGCTGTAACCGGCAGGGCCGGAACCGAGAATAATCACTCGCGAATGACGGACTTCAGACATGACCTGCTCCTGTTGACCCGGCCCCAAACACCTGGCGCGGAACGCCGGGTTGCCGGTGGAAATTAAAAGAACCGTTGAAAGCACGTGGCGAAGGTTTGAACTTCGACAGTCTTGTAAAAGAATGAGTGCACAGTATCGAGGGGGCGAAGATTAAGGAAATACGGTTTAACAATCCAGCTCATAGGTGGTCTCTATGCCGTCACAGTGTGCATTCGGACGCCTTTGTTACAGTTAATGTCGATACCGCCGCCGCGCTTTCGCCCCTCGAGCAAAGCCGGTAAGGTCGGCGCGTTTTCCCTCTGCTCGGAGCACGTTATGCCCGCCCCTGTTCTGTCCGGCCCGCAATACCTGCGCGAAGGCCTGAAACTGGTTCTCAGCCCCGGCCTGCGCCTTTTTGTTTTGCTTCCACTGATGATCAACCTGGTGCTGTTCGTCGGATTGATTTATCTGGCCGGCCATCAATTCAGCCTGTGGGTCGATACGCTGATGCCGTCCCTGCCCGACTGGCTGAGCTTCCTCAGTTACATCCTGTGGCCGCTGTTCGTGGTGCTGGTGGTGTTGATGGTGTTCTTCACCTTCACCCTGCTCGCCAACGTGATCGCCGCACCGTTCAATGGTTTTCTTGCGGAGAAGGTCGAGGTGGTGATCCGCGGCACCGACGATTTCCCGGCCTTCAGCTGGGGCGAACTGATCGCAATGATCCCCCGGACCCTGGCCCGGGAAATGCGAAAGCTCGGTTACTTCCTGCCCCGGGCCATTGGCCTGTTCATTCTCTCGTTCATCCCCGTGGTGAATATTGTGGCCGCGCCGCTCTGGCTGCTGTTCGGGGTGTGGATGATGGCGATCCAATACATCGACTACCCGGCGGACAACCACAAGCTGGGCTGGAACGAGATGCTCGCCTGGTTGCGGCAGAAGCGCTGGCAGAGCATGAGCTTTGGCGGGATTGTCTATCTGGTGTTGTTGATCCCGGTGGTCAATATCCTGATGATGCCGGCCGCCGTGGCCGGGGCGACGTTGTTCTGGGTGCGTGAGCGCGGTGCGCAGAGTCTTGCCGTGCAGTCATAAATCCATCATCAAATCGCCATGACGACGACACGGCCTCAGCCGACACTGAGGCCATGACGACAGCTCTGCATATCACCCTGATCACCGAAACCTTCCCTCCCGAAATCAACGGCGTGGCCAATACCCTTGGCCGCTTGTGCGATGGTTTGCGTGCGCGTGGGCATCAGGTGGAACTGGTGCGACCGCGTCAGGGTTGCGATCAGGCGGCGGGCGGCGACGATGAATTGCTGCTGTGCCGCGGCTGGCCGCTGCCGGGTTATCCGGGCCTGCAATGGGGTCAGTCGTCGATGCACAAGCTGTTGCGGCGCTGGAAACGCCATCGCCCGGACGTGTTGTATATCGCTACCGAGGGACCGCTGGGGTTGTCCGCGTTACGAGCGGCACGTCGCCTGGGGATTTCGGTGGTCAGCGGCTTTCACACCAATTTCCAACAGTATTCCAGCCAGTACGGGCTCGGCGTGCTGTCACGCCTGCTGACCCACTATCTGCGCTGGTTTCACAATCGCTCGAACCTGACCCTGGTGCCAAGCGTCAGTCAGCGGATGGAGCTTGAACGTCGGCATTTCGAGCGGCTGGCGTTGCTGTCCCGAGGGGTCGACAGTCAGTTGTTTCACCCGGTCAAACGCCTGCCGTCCCTGCGTGAGCAATGGGGGCTGGGTGAGAAGGACATCGCCGTCATCCATGTAGGACGCCTGGCACCGGAGAAAAACCTGGGCTTGCTCAAACGCTGCTTTGACACGCTGGCCACGACTTATCCACAGCGAAAAATAAAACTGATCATCATCGGCGACGGCCCGCAACGGGCAGCGCTGGAGCAGGAACTGCCCGAGGCGATTTTCTGCGGCTCGCAACGGGGCGAAGCCCTGGCCAGTCACTATGCGTCGGGGGACGTTTTTCTGTTTCCGAGCCTGACTGAAACCTTCGGCAACGTGGTGCTCGAGGCGCTGGCCTCCGGGTTGGGTGTGGTGGCTTACGACCAGGCTGCGGCGGCACAGCATATTCGCCATGGCTACAACGGCGTGCTGGCGATGCCGGGGGATGAAGAAGCGTTCTGCGACGCGGCGGTCTGGATGCTGGAGGAGCGCGAGACTCTGCGGTGCATGCGGCTCAATGCGCGCCAGCATGCCAGTCGGCAGGGTTGGGCGGCGATTATCGAGCAGTTCGAGGGGCAGTTGCGGGGGGCTTTTCTGGGGGAGCCGTTGGTTGCCAATGCACAGACTTTGCTCTGAATTCTTGCTGTCAGTCACTCCGTCTTCGCGAGCAAGCCCACTCCCACATTTGATAGGCGCCGCACATACGTTCGGCGGCCACTGAAATTCCAATGTGGGAGCGGGCTTGCTCGCGAAGGGCAGGATGAAACGCCGCTTAAACCAGCGTCATCAACGCCTCACGACTGAACGGCAGGATGTCTGCCTCACGACCGTCACGCACTTTCTGCGCCCAATCCGGGTCCACCAGCAGGGCACGCCCTACCGCTACCAGGTCAAACTCATCGTTGTTCAACCGCTCCAGCAGTTTTTCCAGGCTGGCCGGTTGCGCGACTTTGTCGGTGTTGACCATGAACTGCAGGAACTCGCCGTCCAGGCCGACGCTGCCGACGGTGATGGTCGGTTTGCCGGTGAGTTTGCGGGCCCAGCCGGCCAGGTTCAGTTCAGAACCGTCGAATTCCGGCTCCCAGAAGCGGCGGGTCGAGCAATGGAAAATATCCACGCCAGCATCGGCCAACGGCTTGAGGAACTCACCCAGGGCTTGCGGGGTTTGCACCAGGCGCGCGGTGTAGTCCTGCTGCTTCCACTGGGAGAAGCGGAAGATGATCGGAAAACCTTCGCCGACTGCGGCACGCACGGCCTGGATCAGCTCAATGGCAAAACGCGAACGGTTGGCCAGGTCGCCGCCGTATTCGTCGGTACGCTGGTTGCTGCCTTCCCAGAAGAACTGGTCGATCAGGTAGCCGTGGGCGCCGTGGATCTCCACGCCGTCCATGCCGATGCTCTGGGCATCCTTGGCCGCCTGGGCGAACGCGGCGATCACGTCCTGAATGTCTTGCTTGCTCATGCCGTGGACCACGACCTGATCGTTCTTGATTTTTTCCGACGGGCCGTAGCCCGGCACGCTGGCGTCCGGCTCGGTGCCGATGCGGCGCACACTGCCCACGTGCCACAGCTGCGGAACGATCTTGCCGCCTTCGGCATGCACCGCGTCGACGACTTTTTTCCAGCCGGCCAGTGCTGCTTCGCCATAGAAATGCGGCACGTTCGGATAGCCGTTGGAGGCCTTGTGCCCGACGGTGGTGCCTTCGGTGATGATCAGGCCAACGCCGGCCGCGGCGCGACGACGGTAGTATTCGATCACTTTGGAATTAGGCACCCCGCCTGGGGAGAACGAGCGGGTCATCGGCGCCATGACGACGCGGGTCGGCAGTTCGAGGGTGCCGAGGTGGAACGGTTTGAACAGGGCTTTGACGGGCATTTGGACGCTCCACGGGAATAGACTTTATGACGGCGATAATATGGAGGATCGTGCGCGCTGAATAGCACTATTGATTTGGGTGATTAAGGATCAAAAGACGTAACCACTGTAGGAGCGAGCTCGCTCGCGAAGAACCTGAGAACGCCACGGATATCAGGTCACCCGCGTCATCGTTCACGTCCATCGCGAGCGAGCTCGCTCCTACACAGCAGGGAGGTGTCAGCTCAGGGCTTTTTCAATGGCCTGGATGACGGTGGGGTCGTCCGGTGCCGTACGGGGCGAGAACCGCGCCAGCACGCGTCCGTCCTTGCCCAGCAGGAACTTCTCGAAATTCCAGGTGATGTCACCGGGAAATTCCGCGCCCTCGCCCGCCAACAGTTTGTACAACTGATGCCGGTCATGGCCGTTGACTTCCAGCTTGCTGGACAACGGAAAGGTCACGCCATAGTTAAGGCTGCAAAACTCCTGGATCTCTTGCTCGGAACCCGGCTCCTGCCCGGCAAACTGATTGCACGGCAGGCCCAGCACACTGAACCCCTTGCCCTTGTATTGCTGGTAGAGGTTTTCCAGCGCCGCGTACTGTGGCGTCAGGCCGCACTTGGAGGCAACGTTGACCACCAGCACGACGTGCCCCTTGAAAGGTGCCAAAGGCAGCGCCTTGCCATCCAGGGCTGTCAAATTAAGGTCGTGAAAAGCACTCATGACGTACTCCAGATTCCCGTGTTTTTCTCGAAACAACCACTTGTCGGTGTCGACTGGGACAGCCGCAGACTAAAAAGGCGCCCTCGGGGCGCCTCTCCAGTCATCTGAGCTTAGCGCAGAAAATCAGTGGTGATGGCCACCTTCGCCATGGACGTGACCATGAGCGATTTCTTCCTGGCTGGCATCACGGATGTTGACGATCTTGACCTGGAAATTCAGGCGCTGACCAGCCAATGGGTGGTTGCCGTCAACGGTCACATCGTCGCCGTCCAGATCGCGGATGGTGACGATCTGCATCTGGCCGTCCGGAGCGGAAGCGTGGAACTGCATGCCCACTTCCAGTTCGTCGACGCCTTCGAACATGCTGCGGCTCAGGGTGCTGACCAGTTCGGCAGCGTATTCGCCGTAAGCATCTTCAGGTTCAACGGCTACGGTCAGCTCGTCGCCGACTGCCTTGCCTTCCAAAGCCTTTTCCAGGCCAGGGATGATGTTGCCTGCGCCTTGCAGGTAGACCAGCGGCGCGCCGCCGGCGGAGCTGTCGATGACCTCACCAGCGTCGTTGGTCAGGGTATAGTCGATGGAGACAGCCTTATTGGCGGCGATCAGCATGGGGCGAGACCTTTGCAAAAGAATAATGAAAGACCCAGTTTAGCGAAGCAATCGCCCGAAAGCGAACACAACCCGGACAGACGGGGTGTGACCCTCACGGGCTTTCACCAAGATGAAGACGGCCATTGGGTGGCCGAGCTTTCCTGCGGCCACACCCAGCATCTGCGCCACCAGCCGCCCTGGCAATCCCGGCCCTGGGTGATGGACCCTGCCCGACGCCAGGAAAAAATAGGCCATCCCTTTGCCTGCGGTTGGTGCGCACAGGGCTCGGTTAGCGATAACCTTGGCGACTGAATTTCGGTAGTCGGCCAGCCATAGGCCGTCACCATTGCCATGCTCCTCCAGAGAATCCGCATGCAAACTTTTTTTATCGCGCCCACCGATTTCGGCGTGGGCCTGACCTCCATCAGCCTCGGGCTGGTGCGTACCCTGGAACGGGCCGGCCTCAAGGTCGGCTTCTTCAAACCGATCGCCCAGCCCCATCCGGGCGATACGGGGCCTGAACGTTCAACCGAACTGGTGGCACGCACCCACGGCCTTAAACCGCCGCAGCCACTGGGCCTGGCCCATGTCGAGCGCATGCTCGGCGACGGTCAGCTCGATGAGTTGCTCGAAGAGATCATCACCCTGTATCAGCAGGCCGCCATCGGCAAGGACGTGTTGATCGTCGAGGGCATGGTGCCGACCCGCAGCGCCAGTTACGCCGCGCGGGTCAACCTGCACCTGGCCAAGAGCCTGGATGCCGAAGTGATCCTGGTGTCGGCGCCGGAAAACGAAGTGCTGACCGAATTGTCCGGTCGCGTGGAGTTGCAGGCGCAACTGTTCGGCGGTCCGAAAGACCCGAAAGTGCTCGGCGTGATCCTTAACAAGGTCAAGACCGACGAAACCATGGAGGCCTTTTCTGCGCGCCTCAAAGAACATTCGCCCCTGCTGCGCAGCGGCGATTTCCGCTTGCTGGGCTGCATCCCGTATCAGCCGGAACTGAACGCCCCGCGCACCCGCGATGTGGCCGACCTGATGGGCGCGCAGGTGCTCAATGCCGGCGACTATGAAACCCGGCGCATGAGCAAAATCATCATTTGCGCCCGCACCATGCGCAACACCGTGGAGCTGCTCAAGCCCGGCGTGCTGGTGGTGACCCCTGGCGATCGCGACGACATCATCCTCGCCGTCAGCCTGGCGGCCATGAACGGCGTGCCACTGGCCGGCCTGTTGCTGACCAGCGACACCCTGCCCGACCCGCGCATCATGGACCTGTGCCGTGGCGCGTTGCAGGCCGGGCTGCCGGTGCTGTCGGTGAGCACCGGCTCCTACGACACCGCCAACCAGTTGAACGGCCTGAACAAGGAAATCCCGATCGACGACCGCGAGCGTGCGGAGATCATCACCGACTTCGTCGCCAGCCACCTGGACGCCAACTGGCTGCACCAGCGCTGTGGCACGCCCCGGGAAATGCGCCTGTCGCCGGCGGTGTTCCGCTATCAACTGATCCAACGCGCGCAGAATGCCAACAAGCGCATCGTCCTGCCCGAAGGCAGCGAGCCGTTGACCGTGCAAGCGGCGGCGATCTGTCAGGCTCGCGGTATCGCCCGTTGCGTGTTGCTGGCCAAACCGGCCGACGTCGAAGCCGTCGCTCGTGCCCACGATATCGAGCTGCCGCCAGGTCTGGAGATCCTCGATCCGGACCTGATCCGTGGGCGCTATGTCGAGCCGATGGTTGCCTTGCGCAAGTCCAAGAGCCTCAACGCGCCGATGGCCGAGCAGCAACTGGAAGACACGGTGGTGATCGGCACCATGATGCTGGCGCTCGATGAAGTCGATGGCCTGGTGTCCGGGGTGATTCACTCCACCGCCAACACCATTCGCCCCGCCCTGCAACTGATCAAGACCGCGCCGGGCTGCACCCTGGTGTCGTCGGTGTTCTTCATGCTGTTTCCCGAAGAAGTGCTGGTGTACGGCGACTGCGTGATGAACCCGCACCCGAGCGCCACCGAACTGGCGGAAATCGCCCTGCAAAGCGCGGACTCGGCAGCGGCCTTCGGCATTACGCCGCGGGTGGCGATGATCAGCTATTCCAGCGGTGAATCGGCCAGCGGCGAAGAAGTTGAAAAGGTCCGGGAAGCGACGTTGCTCGCCCATGAACAGCAGCACTCGCTGCTGATCGACGGCCCGTTGCAATACGACGCTGCGGCCAACGAAACCGTTGCCCGGCAATTGGCGCCGAACAGCCAGGTGGCCGGTCGCGCCACGGTGTTCGTGTTCCCCGACCTCAACACCGGCAATACCACCCATAAGGCCGTGCAACGCAGCGCCGATTGCGTCAGCCTCGGCCCGATGCTGCAAGGCCTGCGCAAACCGGTGAACGACTTGCCGCGCGGCGCGCAGGTCGATGACATCGTCTACACCATCGCGCTGACCGCGATCCAGGCAGCCAACCGACCTATGGATGTTTAAATGCTGGACTTTCTACCTGCACCGGTTCGCGGTGTGATTGCTTCGTTGCTGTTGGCGCTGAACACGATTGTGCTCTGCTCGTTCCTGTTCTGCGTGGCCCTGATCAAGGCCTTGCCGTTCGCCCTCACCCAGCGTCTTTCTGGCTGGTTGATGAGCCATACCCACGAAGCCTGGATCAGCGTCAACAAAGGCTGGATGAATCTGGTGCGCCGTACCCGCTGGCACATCAGCGGCCTTCAAGGCCTCGATTATCAGCACTCCTACCTGATCACCAGCAACCACCAGAGCTGGGTCGACATTTTGGTGCTGCAATACGTGCTCAACCGCCGCATCCAGCCGCTCAAATTTTTCCTCAAGCAGGAGTTGATCTGGGTGCCGGTGATCGGGCTGGCGTGGTGGGCGCTGGGCTTTCCGTTCATGAAGCGTTACTCCAAGGCCTACCTGGAAAAACACCCGGAGAAGAAAGGCAAGGACCTGGAGACCACCCGCAAGACCTGCGCGAAGTTTCGCAACAACCCGGTGGGCATCTTCAATTTCGTCGAGGGCACGCGCTTCACCGAAGGCAAGCATGCCCAGCAGAAGTCACCGTTTCGCTATTTGCTCAAGCCCAAGGCCGGCGGCATTGCCTTCGTGCTGGATGCGATGGGCGAGCAGTTGGAGTCGATCGTCAACGTGACGATTCACTACCCGGCCGGGCGTCCCGGTTTCTGGGACCTGCTGTGCGGGAATGTGAAGGATGTGGTGGTGCATTTTGAAGAGCTGAAGATACCGCCGCAGTTCATTGGCAAGAACTACGACCAGGATGGCGAGTATCGCTTGCAGTTCCAGGGCTGGATCAACCAGCTTTGGGAGGACAAGGATGCGTTGTTGGGGCAGATGCACCGGGAATTCCCTGGTCGCCGCTGAACCCATGTGGGAGCGGGCTTGCTCGCGAATGCGGACCGACATTCACCCTTCAGGTCGACTGACACACCGCTTTCGCGAGCAAGCCCGCTCCCACATTTGAATATCGCAGGACATAAAAAACCCGCCGGATGATCACTCATCGGCGGGTTTTTCATGGGCGGCGAACGCTTAGATCGCGCCGCGGCTACGCAGCAACGCCAGCACTTGCTTGACGCCTTCTTCCAGGGACACGGACTGGGTGTCGATCACCAGATCGGCATCCAGCGGCACGTCGTACGGGAAGGATTCGCCCGGGATGTTGTCCCCGGCGGCCGCGTACAGGCCCTGTGGATCACGCTCGGCGCAGACAGTCGGCGAGGCCTGGACGTAGACCGTCAGCAGACGCTCCTTGCCGATCAGGTCCTTGGCTTGCTCACGCCCTTCGGCACTCGGCGCGACGAACGCCGCCAGGGTCAGCAGACCCGCTTCGTTGAACTGACGCGCCACGTGCGCGGCACGACGCCAGTTCTCGGTACGCCCGGCGCGGTCCTGCGGCAGACCTTTGTTCAGGTCGTGACGCAGGTTCTGGCCATCGAGCACAAACACCGCACGGCCCATATCGAACAGCTTGCGCTCCACGGCGTAGGCCAGGGTGCTTTTACCCGCGCCCGACAGACCACTGAACAACACGGTGGCCGGTTGCTGGCCGAAGCGCTGTGCACGCTCTTCGGTGGCAACGTGGGCCAGCTTGCCGTGGTGGGTGCTGGTGCCGTGGGCCACGGGCTGCGCGACGATCATGCCGGCACCGACGGTGCCATTGGTCAGGCGATCGATGATGATGAACGCGCCGGTGGTGCGGTTGCTGTCGTAACCGTCGAGGGCGATCGGCGCGTCGAGCGCGATCTTGACCTTGCCGATTTCGTTCAGCTGCAGCGCGCTGGCCGGGCCTTCTTCCAGGGTGTTCACGTCGACCTTGTTGACGATGCTGGCAATGGAGCCCGGCACGTAACTGGTGGCGCGCTTGATGTCGTACTTCTTGCCCGGCAGCATCGGCTCTTCAGCCATCCACACCAGCATCGCTTCGAAGCTGTCGGTGACCGGTGGCACGTTGTCGGCATGCACCAGCAGGTCGCCACGGGAAATGTCGATTTCGTCTTCCATGGTCAGCGTTACCGCCTGACCAGGCCCTGCGTGCTCCAGTTCACCTTCGAAGGTGACGATGGATTTCACGCGACTGCTCTTGCCCGACGGCAGCACGACCACTTCGTCGCCCTTCTTGACGATGCCGCTGGCCAGGGTGCCGGCGAAACCGCGGAAGTTCAGGTTCGGACGGTTGACGTACTGCACCGGGAAACGCAGGTCGGTGAAGTTGCGGTCGCCCGCCACTTCCACGGTCTCGAGGATTTCCATCAGCGACTGGCCGGTGTACCACGGCGAGCGCTCGGACTTGTTCACCACGTTGTCGCCCTTGAGGGCCGACATCGGCACGAAGTGCATGCTGGTCGGCTTCATCTTCAAGCCGTCGGCGAACTTCAGGTAGTCGGCCTTGATCGACTCGAACACGCCCTGGTCGAAGTCCTTGAGGTCCATCTTGTTGATGGCGACGACGATGTGCTTGATGCCCAACAGCGAGGCGATAAAGCTGTGGCGACGGGTCTGGGTCTGCACGCCGTAGCGGGCGTCGACCAGGATGATCGCCAGGTCACAGGTGGACGCACCGGTGGCCATGTTGCGGGTGTACTGCTCATGGCCGGGTGTGTCGGCAATGATGAATTTGCGCTTGGCGGTGGAGAAGTAGCGGTAGGCGACATCGATGGTGATGCCCTGCTCACGCTCGGCCTGCAGGCCGTCGACCAGCAGTGCCAGGTCGATGTCTTCGCCGGTGGTACCGACTTTCTTCGAGTCGCGGGTAATGGCTTCCAGGTGATCTTCGTAGATCATCTTGGAGTCGTGCAGCAAGCGCCCGATCAGGGTGCTCTTGCCGTCGTCGACGTTACCGCAGGTCAAAAAGCGCAGCAGCTCTTTGCGTTCGTGCTGGCCCAGGTAGGCGAGGATGTCCTCGCTGATCAAATCAGATTGATGCGACATGACAGCCCCTTAGAAATAACCTTGACGTTTCTTGTCTTCCATCGAGCCTGCGCCATCGTGGTCGATGACACGGCCCTGGCGCTCGGAAGTTCGCGTCAGGAGCATTTCCTGAATGATGTCCGTGAGGCTTTCGGCCTCGGACTCCACCGCGCCCGTCAACGGGTAGCAGCCAAGGGTACGGAAACGCACTTTCTTTTTGACGATGCGGGCTTTGTCCTCATCGCTCAGGTGCTCGAGGATGCGCTCGTCGTCGATCATGATCAGTGTGCCGTTCTTCTCGATGACTTCACGCTCGGCGGCGAAGTACAGCGGCACGATCGGGATGCCTTCGAGGTAGATGTACTGCCAGATGTCCAGCTCGGTCCAGTTCGACAGCGGGAAGACACGGATGGATTCGCCCTTGTTGACCTTGCCGTTGTAGACGTTCCACAGCTCCGGGCGCTGGTTTTTCGGGTCCCAGCGGTGCTTGCTGTCGCGGAACGAGTACACGCGCTCTTTGGCACGGGATTTCTCTTCATCGCGGCGGGCACCACCGAACGCAGCGTCGAAACCATGCTTGTCCAAGGCCTGTTTCAGGCCTTCGGTCTTCATGATGTCGGTGTGCTTGGCGCTACCGTGGGTGAACGGATTGATGTTCTGCGCCACGCCGTCGGGGTTGATGTGGGTGATCAGGTCCAGGCCCAGGTCAGCGACCATCTTGTCGCGGAACTTGTACATCTCCTGGAATTTCCAGCGGGTGTCGACGTGCATTACCGGAAACGGCAGCTTGCCGGGGAAGAATGCCTTGCGTGCCAGGTGCAGCATCACGGCGGAGTCTTTACCGATGGAGTACAGCATCACCGGGTTATCGAACTCGGCGGCCACCTCGCGGATGATGTGGATGCTTTCCGCCTCCAGCTGTTTCAGATGCGTCAGTTTGTCGACCATGGCTACTCACGAAAACTTTCTTATGAACGGCCAGCGGGCCGTGTTCGAGCGAGGAATCCTAGCACAGCGTCCCGCTTCTAATCAGGACGCCGGCTAGATCGAAAGGGTATATGAATATGCCCCTGTGTTTGGGCGTAACGCTCATAGGCAGGAGCGAGCTTGCTCGCGATGGTCGTCAACGATAACGCTGACAGCCTGGCGCCCCGTGGAGCGCTCAGGTTCATCGCGAGCTCGCTCCTACAGAGGGCTGTGGATTCAGATCGGGTTGGGGCAATCGATGAAGATGTGTTCCAGGGCGAATCGTCGGGCCAGGTAATCGCCCAGAGCCTGAACGCCGTAGCGCTCGGTGGCGTGGTGACCGGCGGCGATGAAGCTGATGTCGTTTTCCCGGGCGCTGTGGAAGGTTTGCTCCGAGGCTTCACCGCTCAGGTACAGGTCGACGCCCGCCTGGATCGCCTGGTCGATGTAGCCCTGGCCACCGCCGGTGCACCAGCCGACGCGACGGATCATCGCGCTGCCTTCAATCAGCAGCGGCTCACGCCCCATGACCTCTTGCACACGCCGGGCGAAGTCCCGCGCCGTCACAGGCTCGCTCAACGAACCGACCAGACCGACGATTTTCAGGTTGTCCGGGTCGAGCGGTCCTTCGACCGTGATATCCAACTGTCGAGCAAGCTGCACGTTGTTGCCGACGTCCGGGTGCAAGTCCAGCGGCAGGTGGTAGGCGAGCAGGCTGATGTCGTGCTTGAGCAAGGTCTTCAGGCGCCGTTGCTTCATGCCGGTGATGCACGTGTTCTCGCCTTTCCAGAAATAGCCGTGGTGCACCAGCACCAGATCGGCATTGGCTTCTACCGCGGCATCGAGCAAGGCCTGGCTGGCGGTCACGCCGCTGACGATGCGCATCACCTGCGGCCGGCCTTCGACCTGCAGGCCGTTGGGGCAATAATCGGCGATCCTTGCAGCGTTGAGGTAACGGTCGGCTTCTTCGACGAGTGTGCTCAGGGCGACGGCCATAAAAGACTCCTAAATATCCCGTTCAGAGGCGCGCGCGGCCTCGTATAATGCGCGACATTATGGGCGGTCCCTAACCGCCTGCAACCTTTCAGGACGTGCTTAATGCTCAAGGCGCTGCGTTTTTCCGGCTGGCCGTTGTTGGCCGGCGTGCTTGTCGCTCTGTTAATCATCCAGCGTTACCCGCAGTGGGTCGGGCTTCCAAGCCTCGACGTCAACCTGCAACAAGCCCCGCAAACCACCAGCATGCAGCAAGGCCCGGTGTCCTATGCCGACGCGGTGACCACCGCCGCGCCGTCGGTGGTGAACCTGTACACCACCAAAGTCATCAACAAGCCCAACCATCCGCTGTTCGAGGATCCGCAGTTCCGTCGATTCTTCGGCGACAACTCGCCCAAGCAGAAGCGCATGGAATCGAGCCTGGGTTCGGGCGTGATCATGAGCCCGGAAGGTTACATCCTGACCAACAACCACGTGACCAGCGGCGCCGACCAGATCGTGGTGGCGCTCAAGGATGGCCGTGAAACCCTGGCGCGGGTGATCGGCAGCGACCCGGAAACCGACCTCGCGGTGTTGAAGATCGACTTGAAGAACCTGCCTTCGATCACCGTCGGCCGCTCCGACAATCTCCGCATCGGCGACGTGGCGCTGGCCATCGGCAACCCGTTCGGCGTCGGCCAGACCGTGACCATGGGCATCATCAGCGCCACCGGGCGCAATCAGTTGGGCCTTAACAACTACGAAGACTTCATCCAGACCGACGCCGCGATCAACCCCGGCAACTCCGGCGGTGCGCTGGTGGATGCCAGCGGCAACCTGACCGGCATCAACACGGCGATTTTCTCCAAGTCGGGCGGCTCGCAGGGCATCGGCTTTGCGATCCCGGTGAAACTGGCGATGGAAGTGATGAAGTCGATCATCGAGCACGGTCAGGTGATTCGGGGCTGGCTCGGGATTGAAGTGCAGCCGTTGACCCAGGAGCTGGCGGAGTCTTTCGGTCTGTCGGGACGACCTGGCATCGTGGTCGCCGGGATTTTCCGTGACGGCCCGGCGCAGAAGGCCGGCCTGCAACTGGGTGACGTGATCCTGGCCATCGATGGCGAACCGGCCGGCGATGGCCGCCGCTCGATGAATCAGGTGGCGCGGATCAAGCCGACCGACAAGGTCACCATCCAGGTGATGCGCAACGGCAAGGAGCTCAAGCTCACGGCGGAAATCGGCTTGCGTCCACCGCCTGCGCCGGTCAAAGAGAAAGAAGAGCAGTAACCCAACGCACAACCCCTTGTGGGAGCGGGCTTGCTCGCGAAAGCGGTGTGTCAGTCAGCATAAATGTTAACTGAAGCACCGCCTTCGCGAGCAAGCCCGCTCCCACAGGGTCAGAGGTCGCCCAGGCCGTCGATCAGTGCCTGGTTCTGTTCAGGCGTGCCGATCGAAATCCGCAGGAACTGCGCAATGCGCTCCTGCTTGAAGTGCCGAACGATCACGCCCTGCTCACGCAATTTCGCCGCCAGCTCTGACGCATCGTGCTTGGGGTGACGGGCAAAGATGAAGTTCGCTGCTGACGGCAGCACTTCAAAGCCCTTGGCCTGCAACTGCGCAACGAGCTTCTCGCGACTCTCGATCACCAGCCCGCAAGTCTTGTCGAAATACTCACGGTCTTGGAACGCCGCCGCCCCACCGACATTGGACATGCGGTCCAGCGGGTAGGAGTTGAAGCTGTTCTTGATTCGCTCCAGCGCCTCGATCAGGTCCACGTGCCCCACGGCCAGGCCAACCCGCAGGCCAGCCAGCGAGCGGGACTTGGACAAGGTCTGGGTTACCAGCAGGTTCGGATAACGGTCCACCAGGCTGATCGCCGTTTCGCCACCGAAGTCGATGTACGCCTCGTCGACCACCACGACCGAATCAGGACTGGCCTTGAGGATCTGCTCAACCGCGTCGAGGGCCAGCAGGCAACCGGTCGGGGCGTTCGGGTTGGGGAAGATGATCCCGCCGTTCGGTTTGGCGTAGTCGGCCGGGTTGATCTGGAACTGTTCGTCCAGCGGTACCGCGTCGAACTGGATGCCGTACAAGCCGCAGTAGACCGGGTAAAAGCTGTAGCTGATGTCCGGGAACAGCAGCGGTTTATCGTGCTGCAGCAAGCCGTGAAAGATATGCGCCAGGACTTCGTCGGAACCGTTGCCGAGGAACACCTGGTTGCTTTGCACACCGTAATAGTTGGCAACGGCGTTCTTGAGCAGATCGCTGTTGGGGTCCGGGTACAGGCGCAGGTTGTCGTTCAGTTCGGTCTGCATCGCCGCCAAGGCTTTTGGCGATGGGCCGTAGGGGTTTTCGTTGGTGTTGAGCTTGACCAGTTTGGCCAGCTTCGGCTGCTCGCCCGGTACGTACGGCACCAGATTCCTGACGAATGGGCTCCAGAATTTACTCATGCTCAGTTCCCCTTTTTTTCGTCGAGAATGCGGTATTCGGCGCTGCGCGCGTGGGCGCTCAGCGATTCGCCACGGGCCAGCACCGAGGCGGTCTTGCCCAGTTCGGAAGCACCGGCTTCGGAACAGAAGATGATCGACGAGCGTTTCTGGAAGTCATACACACCCAGCGGCGAGGAAAATCGCGCCGTGCCGGAAGTCGGCAACACGTGGTTCGGACCTGCGCAGTAGTCGCCCAACGCTTCGGAGGTGTGGCGGCCCATGAAGATCGCGCCGGCGTGGCGGATTTTCGGCAACCAGGCCTGCGGGTCGGCGACGGACAGTTCAAGGTGTTCCGGGGCGATGCGGTTGGCGACTTCCATGGCCTGTTCCATGTCACGCACCTGAATCAGCGCACCACGGCCGTTGATCGAGGTTTCGATGATGGCGGCACGATCCATGGTCGGCAGCAGCTTGGCGATGCTGGCGGCCACCTTGTCGAGGAACTCGGCATCCGGGCTGACCAGAATCGCCTGGGCGTCTTCGTCGTGCTCGGCCTGGGAGAACAGGTCCATGGCGATCCAGTCCGGGTCGGTCTGGCCATCGCACACCACCAGAATCTCCGACGGACCGGCAATCATGTCGATACCGACCTGGCCAAACACGTGGCGCTTGGCGGTGGCCACATAGATATTGCCCGGGCCGACCACTTTGTCGACCTGCGGCACGCTTTCGGTGCCATAGGCCAGCGCGGCCACGGCTTGCGCGCCACCGATGGTGAACACCCGGTCCACCCCGGCGATGCAGGCGGCGGCCAGCACCAGTTCGTTGATTTCACCGCGCGGGGTCGGGACCACCATGACCACTTCGGTCACGCCGGCAACCTTGGCCGGAATCGCATTCATCAGCACTGAAGACGGGTACGAAGCCTTGCCACCCGGCACGTACAGGCCGGCGCGGTCCAGCGGCGTGACCTTCTGGCCCAGTACGGTGCCGTCGGCTTCGGTGTAGCTCCAGGAATCCTGTTTCTGTTTTTCATGGTAGCTGCGCACACGGGCCGCGGCTTTTTCCAGGGCTTCGCGTTGCTCCACGGTGATGCGGGTCAGCGCCAGTTCCAGACGCTCGCGCGGCAGGATCAGGTCGGCCATGGAGGCGACATCCAGTCCGTCGAACTGGCGGGTGTATTCCACCAGCGCCGCATCGCCACGCTCACGCACGGTTTTGATGATGTCCAGCACTCGCTGGTTGACCGAGTCGTCGGATACACTTTCCCAGCTCAGCAGATGATCCAGATGATGCGCGAAATCCGGATCAGCAGCGTTGAGTCGGCGAATTGCAGTCGGTGCGGTCATAGCGAGAGCCTCATAGAATTGGCAAAAAACTCAGGCGCCCTAACTTAGCAGTCGTTTCCGCTTGGGCACCTGAGAATTCTGGCTATGAGGCGGATAGACGGGCACGCCTTACGGGCGTGCAGGTAAATCAGCCGCGGTGTCGAGACTCCACTGCCTTGCGCAGGGTGTCGATCAACGCCTGGATACGGGCGTGCTGCATTTTCATCGAAGCCTTGTTGACGATCAGCCGGGAACTGATGGCCGCGATGAAATCCTGGGGCTCCAGGCCGTTGGCCCGCAGCGTGTTACCGGTGTCGACCACGTCGATGATCTTGTCCGCCAGACCGATCAGCGGGGCCAGCTCCATCGAGCCGTAGAGCTTGATGATGTCGACCTGACGGCCCTGCTCGGCGTAGTAGCGCTTGGCAACGTTGACGAACTTGGTGGCGATGCGCAGACGACCTTTAGGCTCCACCGCGCCGACCTTGCCGGCGGTCATGAGTTTGCACTGGGCAATTTGCAGGTCCAGTGGCTCGTAAAGGCCCTGGCCGCCATATTCCATCAGCACGTCTTTGCCGGCGACACCCAGGTCGGCGGCGCCATGCTCGACATAGGTCGGCACATCGGTGGCACGTACGATCAGCAGGCGGACATCCTCCTGGGTCGTGGGGATGATCAGCTTGCGGCTCTTGTCCGGATTCTCGGTCGGCACGATGCCCGCTTCAGCCAGAAGCGGCAGGGTGTCGTCAAGGATGCGGCCCTTGGACAGTGCGATGGTCAACATGGGAAACGTCAGTCCTTATCAAGGTACTCATGCCCGGTCGCAAACGGCGCCGGACATACATCGAGCCGGGGGACCGGCTCGACTTGAAACAAACCAATGGGCACTTCCCTGTGCCCCTTCTGCAACCACTAGCCCGGAACGCGACGGATCTTGGCGCCCAGCATCTGCAGTTTCTCTTCGATGCACTCGTAACCACGGTCGATGTGGTAGATGCGGTCGATCAGGGTATCGCCTTCAGCGATCAGGGCCGAAATCACCAGGCTGGCCGAAGCTCGCAGGTCGGTGGCCATGACTGGCGCGCCCTTGAGCTTTTCGGTACCGGTGACGATGGCGGTGTTGCCTTCGACCTGGATCTTGGCGCCCATGCGGTGCAGTTCATACACATGCATGAAACGGTTTTCGAAGATCGTCTCGATCACTGCACCGGTGCCTTCGGCAATGGCGTTGAGGGAGATGAACTGCGCCTGCATGTCAGTCGGGAACGCAGGGTATGGAGCGGTGCGCACGTTGACGGCTTTAGGCCGCTTGCCGTGCATGTTCAGCTCGATCCAGTCTTCGCCGGTGGTGATTTCAGCGCCCGCTTCGCGGAGCTTTTCCAGAACGGCTTCGAGGATGGTCGGATCGGTATCCTTGACCTTCACACGGCCGCCGGTTACCGCAGCCGCCACCAGGTAGGTGCCGGTTTCGATACGGTCAGGCATTACTTTATAAGTGGTGGTATGCAGACGCTCGACGCCGTCGATGGTGATGGTGTCGGTGCCAGCGCCGGACACCTTGGCGCCCATGGCGTTCAGGAAGTTCGCCAGGTCGACCACTTCAGGCTCGCGCGCGGCGTTCGCCAGTACGCTGCGGCCTTTGGCCAGTGCAGCGGCCATCATGATGTTTTCGGTGCCGGTCACGCTGACGGTGTCGAAGAAGAAATGCGCACCGCGCAGGCCGCCTTCAGGGGCCTTGGCCTTGATGTAGCCGCCTTCGACGTCGATGATTGCGCCCATGGCTTCCAGGCCACGGATGTGCAGGTCGACCGGACGCGAACCGATGGCACAACCGCCAGGCAGCGCCACTTCGGCTTCACCAAAGCGGGCAACCATCGGGCCCAGTACCAGGATCGACGCACGCATGGTTTTAACCAGTTCGTACGGAGCGATCAGGGTCTTGATGGTGCGCGGGTCGATTTCGACGGCCAGTTTCTCGTCGATGACCGGCTCGATCCCCATACGACCGAACAGTTCGATCATGGTGGTGATGTCGTGCAGGTGCGGCAGGTTGGCAACGGTCACCGGGCCATCGCACAACAGCGTGGCCGCAAGGATCGGCAGGGCAGAATTCTTTGCCCCGGAGATGCGGATTTCGCCGTCAAGACGAGCACCGCCAGTAATAATCAATTTATCCATAAGAATCTCGACGCCCTTGGGCTCAGGTGCGCTCGGCCCAGGCCGCGCTGCTGAAAAATTTCATAGTGACCGCATGGATGCTGCCATCGGTGATCCATGGGTTCAAATGGGCATAGATCTGCTGCTGACGCTTGACCGGGCTCAATGCCGCCAGTTCATCGCTAATCACGTTCAGCTGGAAATTGCAGCCTTCGCCTTCAACTTCCACCTGCGTTCCTGGCAGCTTTGCTTCAAGGAAGCTTTTCACTTCTACGGCCTGCATGCTCAACCTCAATCGGCGCCCTGTGCGCGCGGGTCGGACATCATACAAAAAAGCCCCGCGCCTGCGAACCCCGGGAAGCAGGACTCTGACGGGGGGCTTCTTTGTAGATGCGAGTTAGGGTTGCGCCAACAGCTCGGTCAATTCGCTGACCTGAGCGATTTCACGCATGTCTTCCGGCATCCCGCGGATGCTCAAGGGTTTGCCGGCCGCCTGTGCGTCACGCATGAAGCACAGCAACAAGGATAGCCCCACGCTGCTGGACTTGGTGACCGCAGAACAATCAACCACCAATGCCGCGGCCTTGCTCGCCTCGATCAGCGCCTTACCCTGCTTGCGCAGGGCGGGGCCGGTGCTGTAATCCAGCACGCCGCTCAGCCGCAGTTCGCCGGCTTCGTCCATCAGGACTGCCGACTCACTCATTGGGTCTGTTTCTCGGTGGATTGTTCAGCGGTTTGCTTGGCCTTGGCGACTTCACCGGCCCAACCGTTGATGGTTTTGTCCAGATCGTTGCCATTGCGCTGCATGGCGTCGGCGAACTGATCGCGGAACAGCTTGCCGATGTTGATACCGTTAATGATGACGTTACGCAGCTTCCACTCGCCGCCGACCTTTTCCAGGGTGTAGGACACCGGATAGATCGCGCCATTGCTGCCTTTGACGGTCATGCCGACGCTCGTGCGGTCGCCCGACTCGTCCTTGGCAGGATCAACGGTGATGCCCTGGTTGTTGTACTCGAGCAAGGCATTGCCATAGAACTGGAACAGGCCTTTCTTGAAGTTTTCTTCAAAGGTCTTCATCTGCTGCGGCGTGGCTTTGCGCGAGTACTTGACCGTCATGATGCTTTTGGAGATGCCCTCGGCATCCACCACCGGTCCGACAATGCTGTTGAGCGCCGCGTAGAAATCGTTCGGATCCTGCTTGTACTTCTCTTTATTGGCCGCAAGGTCGGCCAGCATCCGGTTGGTGGTGTCCTGTACCAGATCGTGCGCGGAAGGCGCCGCCACGGCGTTAGCCATTAAAGGCAAGGCCGCGAGCAATACCAACAGGCCACGTCGCAAGGTTGAGATCATTTGAGCACTCCTCATTTGGCGTCTTTGCTAACGGTATTGAGCAGGAACTTACCGATCAGGTCCTCAAGCACCAGCGACGACTGGGTGTCATGGATGGTACCGCCATCCTTGAGCAACGCTTCTTCCCCGCCGACGCTGATACCGATGTATTTTTCGCCCAACAGACCCGCAGTCAGAATAGATGCAGTGGAATCGGCAGGCAGGTTATCTACACGCTTTTCAAGCTGCATGGTCACTCGACCGGTGAAACTGTCGCGATCCAGATCGATGGCCGTGACCTTGCCGATGGTCACACCAGCCATGGTCACTTTAGCTCTGACCGTCAAACCGGCGATATTGTCGAAGTACGCATAAAGTTTATACGTGTCGGTGCTCGGGCTCGGGGACAGGCCGCTTACTCTCAGCGCCAGCAGCAGCAAAGCCAGGATGCCAGCCAGCAAGAAAAGGCCGACACCGATTTCCAGGGTGCGGTTTTGCATCAGAAATCTCCAAACATCAGGGCGGTCAGAATAAAGTCCAGGCCGAGCACAGCCAGAGAGGCATACACCACGGTCTTGGTAGTGGCACGACTGATCCCCTCTGAAGTGGGCTCACAGTCATAGCCTTGGAATACGGCGATCCAGGTCACGACAAAGGCGAAGACCATGCTTTTGATGATGCCGTTGAGCACATCGTCGACGAAGGTCACGCTGTTCTGCATGTTCGACCAGTAGGAGCCGTCATAGACCCCCAGCCAGTCGACGGCCACCCACGAGCCGCCCCAGATGCCCACCACGCTGAAAATCATTGCCAGCACCGGCAGGGAAATGAAGCCGGCCCACAGGCGCGGAGCAATGATGTACTTGAGCGGGTCGACCCCGATCATTTCAAGGCTGGACAACTGTTCGGTGGACTTCATGTTGCCGATTTCCGCCGTCAACGCCGAACCGGCACGTCCCGCAAACAGCAACGCCGTCACCACCGGGCCCAGCTCCCGCAGCAGCGTCAGCGCAACCATCTGCCCCACCGCCTGTTCCGAGCCGTAGCTGGACAGGATGTTGAAGCCCTGCAGTGCCAGCACCATGCCAATGAAAATCCCGGAGACCACGATGATCACCAGCGACATCACGCCGACGGAATGCAACTGCTTGACCAGCAGACCGAAACCGCCGCCGATACCGCCGCGACCGAGCAAGGCGTGAAACAGGAACAATGTCGAACGTCCGAACACGCCCACGGCATCGATTGCGGCCAGACCGAACCGGCGTATGCGTTCTATTAATGTAATTCTGCGCATCAGCGGCGCTTCCCCAGAAGATCTGCGCGGTAGTCCGTCGCTGGAAAGTGGTACGCAACCGGACCGTCGGGCTCGCCGGTCATGAATTGACGGATTCGAGGGTCTGTCGAATTCATCAGCTCCTCAGGCGTCCCCTGCCCCAACACTTGCCCATCGCCGACCACATAGATGTAGTCGGCAATGCTTGCGGTCTCGGCCAAGTCGTGGGAAACCACGATGCTGGTGATACCCAGCGCGTCGTTGAGCAGACGGATCAGGCGCACCAGCACGCCCATGGCGATAGGGTCCTGACCGACGAAGGGCTCGTCATACATGAGAATCTGCGGATCGAGCGCAATGGCCCGCGCCAGGGCGACACGGCGCTTCATGCCGCCGGACAGCTCATCGGGCATCAATTCAATGGCGCCGCGCAAACCCACTGCCTGCAATTTGAGCAGGACAATGTCGCGGATCATTTCTTCTGGCAGCTCGGTATGAACGCGCAGTGGAAAGGCAACGTTCTCGAACACATCGAGATCGGTGAACAGCGCGCCGCTCTGGAACAGCACACCCATGTGCTTTCGGGCATCGAACAGATCACTGCGCGAAAGCGTCGGCAGATTTTGACCGTTGACCCAGACTTCGCCCTTGGTCGGCCGCAATTGCGCGCCCATCAACCGCAAGAGCGTCGTCTTGCCGCACCCGGAAGGCCCCATGATGCCGGTGACCTTGCCGCGGGGAATACGGATATCGATGTTATTGAAAATGCTGCGCGCACCGCGCTTGAAGGACAATCCCTTCAGCTCGACCGCGTAGGCGTTATCGGCACTCATCTAAACTCCTTGCGATGCAGCCTCACACTCGGACGCCTGACTTTCTGACGAAAGCACATACCTCCGGGCGGGCCGAACTGGCGGCGAACTATATCACTGCAAACGTCAGGCGCCCAAGGTCATTGCCGCGCCATATCGTTAGACATTTGGCGCAAAAAGCTTCATTTAGAGGGTTTCGTTGACAAGGAACGATAATGCACGACGAACTTGCGTGAGGGTTTCGATCATAACCGCTATAATCGCCGCCTTTTCATCAGGCTAAACGATTTCCGACATGAGCCAATCCAGCGACCTGATTCAATCCGCGCAACGCACCATCCGACTCGAAGTGGAAGCCGTAAATGGCTTGCTGCCCCAAATCGATGCGGATTTCGTACGCGCCTGCGAGATGATTCTGGCCAGCAAAGGCCGCGTGGTCGTGGTCGGCATGGGCAAATCCGGGCATATCGGCAGAAAAATCGCTGCGACCCTGGCCAGCACCGGCACCACGGCTTTTTTCGTCCATCCGGCGGAAGCCAGCCATGGCGACATGGGCATGATCACCCGCGACGACGTCATCCTGGCGCTGTCGAACTCCGGCTCCACCAATGAAATCATCACCCTGCTGCCCCTGATCAAACGTCTGGGCATCCAGTTGATCAGCATGACCGGCAACCCAAACTCTGCGCTCTCGAAGGCTGCCGAAGTCAATCTCAATGTTCACGTCGAGCATGAAGCCTGCCCGTTGAACCTGGCACCCACCTCTTCGACGACCGCCGCACTGGTCATGGGCGATGCCCTGGCCGTCGCGCTGCTCGAAGCCCGGGGCTTTACCGCCGAAGACTTCGCTTTTTCCCACCCCGGTGGCGCACTGGGCCGGCGACTGCTGTTGAAAGTGGAAAGTGTCATGCACGCCGGACCGGAACTGCCGCAGGTCCAGCGCGGCACGCTGCTCAAGGACGCGCTGATGGAAATGACCCGCAAGGGCCTGGGCATGACGGCGATCCTGGAGGCCGACGGCAAGCTGGCCGGGATCTTCACGGACGGTGACCTGCGCCGCACCCTGGACCGCCCCATCGACATCCACAGTGTCACCATCGATCAGGTGATGACAGCGCACGGCAAGACCGCCCGGCCCGAGATGCTCGCGGCCGAAGCCCTGAAAATCATGGAAGACCACCGAATCAACGCGCTGGTAGTCGTCGACGATGAAGATCGCCCGATCGGCGCCTTCAACCTCTCCGACCTGCTACGCGCAGGAGTCATGTAAATGAGCAACGATCTGCTGCAACGCGGCAAGACAATCAAACTGGCGGTGTTCGACGTCGACGGCGTGCTGACCGACGGGCGCCTGTACTTTCTCGAAGACGGCAGCGAATTCAAGACCTTCAACACCCTCGACGGCCAGGGCATCAAGATGCTGATGGCGGCCGGCGTCCAGACCGCGATCATCAGCGGCCGCAAGACCCCGGTGGTGGAGCGACGCGCGAAAAACCTCGGCATCGCGCACCTTTATCAAGGGCGTGAGGACAAACTGGTGGTGCTCGACGAGCTTCTTGGCCAACTCAACCTAAGCTATGAACAGGTTGCCTACCTTGGTGACGACCTGCCCGACCTGCCGGTGATTCGCCGCGTGGGCCTTGGCATGGCCGTGGCCAATGCTGCCAGCTTCGTGCGCGAACACGCCCACGGCATCACCCAGGCCCGTGGTGGCGAAGGTGCTGCCCGCGAATTTTGCGAATTGATCCTGCGCGCCCAGGGCCGCCTCGATGCGGCAAACGCCGCGTACCTGTGAGCCAAAACATGTTCAGCAAAAAAGTACGCAAGACAATGGTGGTCTGTTGCATCGTGGCGATTTTCGCCGCGGTCGGCTATTGGAACATCAGCCCGGAACGCTTCCTCGACAAGCCACCGGCCAAGACCGAAGAAAGCCCCATCGACTGGTACGCGACCAACACTCACACCTTGCAATACCTCGAAGACGGCAAAGTGCAGTACGAAATGACGTCGGACAAGGCCGAGCACGTAAAAGCGACCGACATCACGCTGGTCACCAAACCCGACCTGAACATGTACCGTGGCACCGATTTCCCGTGGCATGTGACCAGTGAGCACGGCGAAGTGAACTCCGGCGGCACCGAGGTCGAGCTGATTGACAACGTACGCGTCAAACGCACCGACGAAAAGAACCGCGACACCCTGATCACCAGTACTCGCATGACGGTGTTCCCGCAGCAGCAATATGCGCAGACCGCGCAACCCGTTAGAATCGACGGCGCTGGCGGTGTATCGACTGGTGTTGGAATGAAAGCGTATTTGAAAGAAAGCAGGATACACCTGCTATCGAACGTAAGAGGACAGTATGAGGCTCGTTAAAACCCTCCCTATTTTGCTCAGTCTGGGCGCAGCACTGGGAAGCGTGAGCGCCTGGGCTCTGCCGAACGATCAGCAGCAGCCAATCCGCATTCAGGCCGACGACGCCCAACTGGACGACAAAAACGGTGTAGCCACCTATACCGGCGACGTGATCATTACCCAGGGCTCGATAAAGGTCACCGGCAACAAAGTGACCATGACTCGCGCTCCCGATGGCGACATCGACGTGGTGACCTCGGTGGGCAACCTGGCCTACTTCGAGCAGCTGCAGACGGCTGGCGACACCAAGCCCGTGCAGGGCTGGGGGGTGACCATCCAGTACCTCGCCAAGCAAAACCGCGTCATATTGATCGACCGCGCCAAGGTCATCGACAAGGACAACAACGTCACTCAAGGCGAGAAAATCGTCTATGACACCGAGAAGAAGCTTGCGAGCGCCGGTCGCGCCACAGGCAGCAAGGTGACCGAGTCGCGTCCACGCGTCGACATGGTGATCCAGCCGAAAAAGAAAACCGACGAGCAGAAGGCCCAGTAATGGCAACTCTGAAAGCTCAGCATCTGGCCAAGAGCTACAAGAGCCGCCAGGTCGTGCGCGACGTCAGCCTGTCCATCGACAGCGGTCAGATCGTCGGCCTGCTCGGCCCCAACGGCGCCGGCAAGACCACCTGCTTCTATATGATCGTCGGCCTGGTACGCGCCGATCAGGGTCGCGTGCTGATCGACGACCTGGATGTCAGTCACCAGCCGATGCACGGCCGCGCAAAGGCCGGCATCGGTTATCTGCCGCAGGAGGCGTCGATCTTCCGCAAGCTCTCGGTGGCCGACAACATCATGGCGATCCTCGAGACCCGCAAGGAACTCGACAAGGCAGGCCGTCGCAAGGAACTGGAAAGCCTGCTGCAGGAATTCCACATCAGTCACATCCGCGACAACCTCGGCATGAGCCTGTCCGGTGGTGAACGCCGCCGAGTGGAAATTGCCCGCGCACTAGCCACCAACCCGAAATTCATCCTGCTCGACGAACCCTTCGCCGGTGTGGACCCGATTTCGGTAGGCGACATCAAACAGATCATCCACCACCTCAAGGCCAAGGGCATCGGCGTGCTGATCACCGATCACAACGTCCGTGAAACGCTGGATATCTGCGAAACTGCTTATATCGTCAACGATGGCCAACTGATTGCCGAAGGCGACTCAGCGACGATTCTGGCCAACGACCTGGTCAAGGAAGTGTACCTGGGCCATGAGTTCCGCCTGTAAGCGCTCAGAAGCACGGAGGGTCGAATGAGCGCTTGTCGCGATAAAAATCAACACTTTTTTATTGTTACAGCGCTCTAGGCAAACACTGCAATATCAGGCATATAATTTGCTTATGTTTGGCGCTTCGGCGCCCTGTAGTGGATGGCGCATGTGCGCCGAATAAGGTGTTAAGCCCCTGCCATGAAACCATCGCTAGTCTTGAGAATGGGCCAGCAGCTGACGATGACACCTCAGCTGCAACAGGCCATCCGCCTGCTCCAATTGTCGACCCTGGACCTGCAACAGGAAATCCAGGAGGCCCTGGAGTCCAATCCGATGCTCGAGCGCCAGGAAGAAGGCGACGACTTCGATAACACCGACCCCATGGCCGACAACGTCGAACAGCAGAAGCCCAATACCGACATTCAGGAACCCTCCTACCAGGAAAGCGCACCGACAGTCGACAACCTCGAGGAAGGCGACTGGAACGAGCGCATTCCCAACGAACTGCCCGTCGACACTGCCTGGGAAGACGTCTACCAGACCAGCGCCAGCAGCCTGCCGAGCAACGATGATGACGAGTGGGACTTCACCACCCGCACATCGGCTGGCGAAAGCCTGCAAAGCCACCTGCTGTGGCAGTTGAACCTTGCGCCGATGTCCGACACCGACCGCCTCATCGCCGTCACGCTGATCGACTGCATCAACAATCAAGGCTACCTGGACGAAACCCTCGAAGAAATTCTCGAAGCCTTCGATCCGGAACTGGACATCGAACTGGACGAGATTGAAGCCGTCCTGCACCGCATCCAGCAATTCGAACCGGCCGGCATCGGCGCACGCAACCTGGGCGAATGCCTGCTGCTGCAATTGCGTCAGATGCCCCCCAAGACGCCGTGGCTGGCCGAGGCCAAGCGCCTGGTCACCGACTACATCGACTTGCTCGGCAGCCGCGACTACAGCCAGTTGATGCGTCGCATGAAGCTCAAGGAAGACGAGCTGCGTCAGGTGATCGAACTGGTCCAGAGCCTCAACCCGCGTCCCGGCTCGCAAATCGAATCCACCGAAGCCGAATACGTTGTCCCTGACGTGATCGTGCGCAAGGACAACGAACGCTGGCTGGTGGAACTCAATCAGGAATCGGTACCAAGGCTGCGGGTCAACGCCCAGTACGCCGGCTTCGTGCGCCGCGCCGACACCAGCGCCGACAACACCTTCATGCGCAATCAATTGCAGGAAGCCCGCTGGTTCATCAAGAGCCTGCAAAGCCGCAACGAAACCCTGATGAAAGTCGCCACCCAGATTGTCGAGCATCAGCGCGGCTTCCTGGAGTACGGCGACGAAGCGATGAAACCGCTGGTCCTGCATGACATCGCCGAAGCGGTCGGCATGCACGAATCGACAATTTCGCGGGTGACCACACAGAAATTCATGCATACCCCTCGGGGCATATATGAACTGAAGTACTTTTTCTCCAGCCACGTCAGCACCTCTGAAGGGGGCGAATGCTCGTCCACGGCGATTCGGGCGATCATCAAAAAACTGGTTGCCGCGGAAAATCAGAAAAAGCCGTTGAGTGACAGCAAGATCGCTGGTTTACTGGAGGCACAAGGCATTCAGGTGGCTCGCCGCACCGTCGCCAAGTACCGCGAATCCCTCGGGATCGCGCCTTCGAGCGAACGCAAGCGGTTGATGTAGGGCCACGCCACAGCGTTCCAGTGGTAGATCATCGGGTCTACCGCTTTATGCACTGGCAACGAAGGAGAAGCTGTATGCAAGTCAATATCAGTGGACACCAACTGGAAGTGACCGAACCTCTTCGCACCTACATCGGCGAAAAACTCCAACGATTAGAGAGGCATTTCGACAAGATCACCAACGTGCAGGTCACGATGACGGTCGAGAAGCTGAAGCAGAAAATCGAAGCCACGCTGCATATTCCCGGCAATGAAGTGGTCGCCAACGCGGAACATACCGACATGTACGCGGCGATCGACGCATTGACCGACAAGCTGGACAAACAACTCAAAAAGCATAAGGAAAAGACCCAGAGCCTCCTCCAGGGCGCGACCGGTCGTTAACACCCCCAACCCATGATCCGACTTGAAAGCATCCTGACCCCCGGCCGTTCCCTGGTGAACGTGCCGGGAGGCAGTAAAAAGAAAGCCCTCGAGCAAATTGCCAACCTCATCCATCGCGAAGTACCGGATCTGGAGATGCAAGATGTCTTCGAGGCGTTGATTGCCCGTGAAAAGCTCGGTTCCACGGGTTTTGGCAACGGCATCGCAATACCTCATTGCCGTCTCAAGGGTTGCCTTTCGCCCATCAGTGCCTTGATGCACCTGGATGCCCCTATCGATTTCGACGCTATCGATGGTGCCCCGGTTGACCTGTTGTTCGTGCTACTGGTCCCGGAAGCCGCCACCGATGCGCACCTGGAGTTGTTGCGCCAGATCGCCAGCATGCTCGACCGCAAGGATGTGCGCGACAAATTGCGCAGCGCCCCGAGCAATGAAGCCTTGTATCAGGTTGTCCTGGACGAGCAAAACGGGCAGTAATCATGCGCTTGATCATCGTCAGCGGCCGCTCCGGCTCAGGCAAAAGTACCGCCCTCGATGTACTCGAGGACAACGGTTACTACTGCATCGACAACCTGCCCGCCGGTTTGCTGCCGGAACTGGCCGAACGCGCATTGATCCACACCGAGTTGTCACAGCCGCTGGTTGCTGTCTCCATCGATGCCCGCAACCTGCCCAGCCATCTGTCGCGTTTCCCGGAGCTGTTGGAAGAAGTCCGCAGCCGGCACATCCAGTGTGATGTGCTGTACCTGGATGCCGACGAGGAAACCCTGCTCAAACGTTTCTCCGAAACCCGTCGTCGCCACCCGTTGAGCACCGCCAATCGCTCGCTCGCCGAAGCGATCAGCGATGAAACGAGCCTGCTGGGCCCCATCGCCGACCTGGCCGACCTCAAGATCAACACCACCAATCTCAACTTGTATCAGCTGCGCGATACCATCAAGCTGCGCCTGCTCAATCAGCCTGAGCCCGGTACAGCGTTCCTGGTGGAGTCTTTCGGCTTCAAGCGCGGCATGCCGGTGGATGCCGATCTGGTGTTCGATGTGCGCTGCCTGCCCAATCCGTATTGGAAACCGGAGTTGCGCGCGCAGTCGGGGCTGGATCTGGCGGTCGCCGAATACCTGGCGGCCCAGCCGGATGTTGAAGAGATGTTCCAGGACATCTCCACGTATTTGCTCAAATGGTTGCCCCGCTTTGCTGCCAGTAACCGCGCCTATGTCACCATTGCCATCGGTTGCACCGGTGGGCATCACCGCTCTGTCTACCTGACCGAACGACTGGGCAAGACCCTGCAGCAATCCCTGAAGAACGTCCAGGTCCGCCACCGCGACCTCAGCTAAAGGATTCACATCGCGATGCCTGCACGGGAAATCGAAATCATCAATAAACTGGGCCTGCATGCCCGGGCGTCTGCAAAATTCGTCGGGGTCGCTGGCCAGTTCAAGGACTGCACGATCCGGGTTGGACGCACACCGGAAACCACCGTCGACGGCAAAAGCATCATGGCCATGATGATGTTGGCCGCCGGCAAAGGCACAAAAATCCATTTGAGTACCGAAGGTGAACAGGCGCAGGAAGCCATGGATGCGCTGGTGGCCTTGATCAACAACTATTTCGACGAAGGCGAATAACACCGCTGCGTTGTAGCGGCAGGCGAAACCTGCGTTTGGCTGCTACAGAGCGCATGCCAGGCCAACGCAGCATCCATCGCCGACATGGCTGGCAGCTTTTGCATGCATGCCCGCATGAAAAAAGGCGCGGCACCCGAAGGGTGGCGCGCCTTTTGTGTAACGGTGAGGCTTAGCTGCCTGCCACCATCATCCGCTCGATCAGTACCGAGCCCGTACGAATGTTGCTGCGCAGCTCCAGGTCATTACCCACCGCGACGATCTGCTTGAACATATCGCGCATGTTGCCGGCGATGGTCACTTCCTGAACGGCGAACTGGATTTCACCATTCTCGACCCAGTAGCCCGCCGCACCGCGCGAGTAGTCGCCGGTGACCATGTTCAGCCCCTGGCCCATCAACTCGGTCACCAGCAACCCACGCCCCATGCGACGCAACAAAGCTGCCTGGTCTTCATCGCCATGGGTAACGAACAGGTTGTGTACTCCGCCAGCGTTGGCGGTGCTCGGCATGCCAAGCTTGCGGCCGGAGTAAGTGCCGAGAATGTAGGACACCAGCACGCCATTTTCGACGAACGGCTTGGCATAGGTCGCCAGGCCATCACCGTCGAAGGCCGCACTGCCCAACGCGCGCATCAGGTGCGGGCGCTCATCGAGGGTCAGCCAGTCCGGAAAAAGTTTCTGCCCCAGGGTGCCTTCGAGGAACGACGATTTGCGATACAGGCTGCCGCCGGAGACCGCCGACAGGAAACTGCCGAACAGACCACCGGCCAACTCTGCGGAAAACAGCACCGGCACTTCGCAGGTCGGCACCGGGCGCGCGCCCAGACGACTGGCTGCACGCTGCGCGGCACGCTGGCCGATGCTCACAGGGTCTGCGAGCAAACTGCCCTGGCGGTTGACGTCGTACCAGTAATCACGCTGCATCTGGCCATCGGCCTCGGCGATCATCACGCAGCTCAGGCTGTGGCGCGTCGATGCATAACCGCCGACAAAGCCGTGGCTGTTGCCATAGACCCGGCAACCCTGATGAGTGCTGAGGGTGGTGCCGTCGGCGTTTTTGATCCGCGGGTCGGCGTCGAACGCCGCCGCTTCACAGAGCAAAGCCTTCTCGATGGCCTGTTCCGGCGTGATATCCCACTGGTGGAACAGGTCGAAATCGTGCAGGTCTCTGGCCATCAACGCGGCATCCGCCAGGCCCGAGGCCTCGTCTTCGGAGGTGTGCCTGGCAATGGCCAGTGCCGCAGCGACGGTTTCGCGAATGGCATCCGGGCCGCTGGCCGAGGTGCTGGCCGAACCCTTGCGCTGGCCGACGTACAGGGTGATGCCGAAGCCCTGGTCGCGGTTGAATTCGACGGTTTCGACCTCGCGCTGGCGCACCGACGTGGACAGGCCCTGCTCCAGGGACACTGCCACCTCACAGGCACTGGCGCCCTGACGCTTGGCTTCAGCGATGATCTGCTCGACTTGCTCCTGCAGTGCCGGCAATGCTTGTGGGCCGACGCTTTCAACTGCACTCATGCTGTTCTCCACTCAAATTCTGCTTTCGGTAACGGTCATCGAGCGACCGGGCCGGACAAGCGGCCCCCGACTGGTTATCATGGCGGCGTTTCTTTGCGGACTGCCACCATGGTTGATTCTTACGACGACTCCCTCGATACGGGAGAAAAAAGCAAATCCCAGGTCAAACGCGAGCTGCATGCTCTGGTTGACCTTGGCGAGCGCCTTACAACGCTCAAGCCTGACTTGCTCAACAAACTGCCCCTGACCGACGCCCTGCGCCGGGCCCTGGCCGATGCACCCAAGCACACCGCGAACATCGCGCGTAAACGGCACCTTCAGTTCATCGGCAAGCTGATGCGCGATCAGGACACTGACGCCATTCTGGTCTTGCTCGATCAACTCGATGCTTCCACTCGCCAGTACAACGAACGCTTCCATAACCTGGAGCGCTGGCGTGATCGCCTGATTGCCGGTGACGATGCTGTTCTGGAAAAATTCGTCGTCGACTACCCGGACGCCGATCGCCAGCAACTGCGATCGCTGATCCGTCAGGCCCAGCATGAGGTTGCGCAAAACAAGCCTCCTGCTTCCAGCCGTAAAATCTTCAAGTACATCCGTGAGCTGGACGAGACTCAACGCGGCCTGCGTTAAATCTGCGCCCGGGTGAGTCGCCTCGCGACTCGCCCGCCGCTCCATCACTTATGCGCCCGTGCCACCCACGGTGATCGCATCAATTTTAAGCGTTGGCTGGCCGACACCCACCGGCACCGACTGCCCATCCTTGCCACACGTCCCCACGCCACTGTCCAGCGCCAGATCGTTGCCGACCATCGACACTTTGCTCATGGCTTCCGGACCGTTGCCGATCAGGGTTGCGCCTTTGACCGGGGCAGTGATCTTGCCGTCCTCGATCAGGTAAGCCTCGCTGGTGGAGAACACGAACTTGCCGCTGGTGATATCGACCTGCCCGCCGCCCAGGTTGGCGCAGTAGATGCCCCGCTTCACCGAGGCGATGATTTCCGCCGGGTCGCTTTCGCCGCCCAGCATGTAGGTGTTGGTCATGCGCGGCATTGGCAGGTGCGCGTAGGATTCGCGACGACCGTTGCCGGTGCGGGCCACGCCCATCAAACGGGCATTGAGCTTGTCCTGCATGTAACCTTTGAGCACGCCATTCTCGATCAGCGTGGTGCATTCGGTCGGAGTGCCTTCGTCATCAACGCTCAGGGAACCACGGCGACCCGACAGCGTGCCGTCGTCGACGATGGTGCACAGCTTGGAAGCGACCATTTCACCCATGCGCCCGCTATAGGCGGAGCTGCCCTTGCGGTTGAAATCGCCTTCCAGGCCATGGCCCACCGCTTCGTGCAGCAACACCCCCGACCAACCGGAACCGAGGACCACCGGCAAGGTACCGGCCGGTGCAGGAATCGCTTCCAGATTGACCAATGCCTGACGCAGCGCTTCACGGGCATAACTCATGGCCCGGTCCTCGGCGAGGAAATACCGGTAATCGGTACGACCGCCGCCGCCATGGCCACCGCGCTCGCGCCGACCGTTCTGTTCGACGATCACACTGACGTTGAAACGCACCAGCGGCCGTACGTCCGCCGCCAGCCCGCCGTCGGTGGAGGCCACCAGAATGCGTTCCCAGACCCCGGCCATGCTCACGGTGACTTGCTGGATACGCGGGTCGAGGGCGCGGGTCGCGGCGTCGATGCGCTTGAGCAGGTCGACTTTCTCGGCGCGGCTCAACACTTCCAGGGGATTGTCCGGCGCATACAACTGCGCGACATCCTGGGTGGTGAAGGCCTGCACCGTGCCGTTCTGCCCGGCGCGGGAAATCGAACGAGCGGCACGGGCCGCCGCGCCCAGGGCTTCCAGGGTAATCGCGTTGCTGTAGGCAAAACCGGTCTTTTCACCCGATTGCGCACGCACGCCAACGCCCTGGTCAAGGTTGAAACTGCCTTCCTTGACGATGCCGTCTTCCAGCGCCCAGGACTCGGAAATCTGCCCCTGGAAATACAGGTCGGCGGCATCGATGCCCGGACCGGCAAGGTCGCCGAGCACGGTTTGCAGGCTTTCGATGGTGACGCCGCCGGGTGCCAGGAGGTGTTCACTGACTGAGGACAACAACTCGCTCATATGCTTTACGCCTTAAATTCATCGTTCTGATGCAGGCCGCTGGGCGCCCTGCGAGAAAAAGCGCCGGTGACTCGATACCGGCATCCGCGCCCGGATGGACGCCTGTTCGCTGCTGTCACGTTCAGCCAGCAGTACGGCCTCGCCTTGATCCTGTTGCGCCAGCACCCGACCCCAGGGGTCGACGATGGCCGCATGGCCCCAGGTTTCCCTTGGGCCCGGGTGAATCCCACCCTGGGCGGCCGCGAGCACGTAGCACTGGGTCTCGATGGCACGTGCGCGGATCAGCACATCCCAGTGCGCGGCGCCAGTCACGGCGGTGAAGGCCGACGGCGCGGTAATCAGTTCCGCGCCGGCGGCTCGCAATTCGCTGTACAGCTCCGGGAAACGCAGGTCATAACAGACCGTCAGGCCAACCCGCCCGACTGGCGTGTCCGCCACCACCACGCCACTGCCATAAGCATAGTCATCGGATTCGCGATAACGGCCACGATTGTCGGCCACGTCCACATCGAACAGATGCAGCTTGTCGTAACGCGCCACCGTCTCGCCCTGATCGTCGATCAGCAAGGAGCAGGCATGGGACTTGGCCGTCGGCTGATCCACCGGCGGCAAGGGCAAGGTACCGGCCACTATCCACAACGTGAGGTCGCGGGCGGTCTGTTTCAACCAGGGCAGGATCGGTCCCTCGCCCATGGCTTCGGCGCGACCGATATCGGCGATGTCTCGCCGGCCCATGGCAGCGAAGTTTTCCGGCAGCACGGCCAGCTTCGCACCGCCAGCCGCCGCCTGTTCCAGCAGGCGACGAGCCTGGGACAGGTTGGCCAGCACATCGCTCTGGCTGACCATTTGAATCACTGCAACAGACATGGCCCCTTCCTTATCACATTCCTGTAGGAGCGAGCTCGCTCGCGATGGAGGTAAAAAATGGCGCGTGCTGCCTGAATGAACGCGGCGACATTGCGTTTTTCGCGAGCAAGCTTGCTCTTGCAGGGGAAGACGACGCTGTGGTCATGCTACTCCATAGGTCCGCGCAATGGCTTTTCAAAAAGGCTTGTCGAAGGTGATTTTCGGATCTTTCCACGACCCATTGACGCTGTATTTCACGCTGGCGAAACGGGACACGCGATCCCCGATCAACTTGTCGATCAGGAACAATGCGCCGCCAATGGCCGGTGCGCCGACGATCAGCGCGGCAATCGGCAAGTTGTTGGTCACGGGTAACGTCACCAGCAGCTTCGCATCGATCTGGTCGGCGACCATGTTCAGCTTGCCATCCAGTTCTATAGTGCTAGACGGCCCGGTCAGGCGGATCGGCTCCGTGGTGACGTACACACCGTTGGTCGCCGTCAGCAAGCCCTTGACCCGGTCATAGCTCAGGCCTTTTCCGAACAGATCGGAGAAGTCCAGGCGCAGACGCCGGCCGATGGAGTTGAAGTTGAGCAAGCCGAACACTCGCAGCGCCTGGGCACTGCCTTCGACTTCGACGAACTGGCCCTGATTGAGCGACGCATCCAGGGTGCCGGAAAAGCGTTTGGTCGCCAGCCACGCCGGTGATCCCGGCCAGCGGCCATCGACATCCATGTGGAAATCCTTGCTGGTCACGCTCGGCGCAAAGCCCCAGCCCTTGAGCACATCCGCCAGATTCTTGCCGCTGACCCGACCTTTGTACCAACTGCTGCTCGCCCCCGGCGCACCTTCCCAGCCGCCACTGCCCTGCAACTGGATACCCTTGAGGCCCATGTTCAGGGAATTGAGGGCGATGCCTTTGGGCGTGGGACGCACCTTCAACGACCAGGCGCCGACCAGATCGTTACCCTGGAACAACTGGTCGATGGTGATATCCAGCGCCGGTATTTTGGTCGGGTCCACCGAAGCCAGCGGGTCGGGTGAGTTTTCATCCGCCAGCACCGTCGGGTCAGGCGCAGGCAAACGTATGGTTTGCAGATTGATCACGATCGGTGCGGCTTTCACATCCGGGAGGCTGGCGTTGCCCGTCACCTGCTGACTGTCCAATTGCAAGGCCCAGGCGGACGGTTTTCGCGTCAGCTGAACGGATGCCTGATCCAGCGTGGTGCCCAGGGCGCTGAGCTTGCCGACCTTGAAATCGGCACCACTGAGCAACTGCTTGGCGCTGCCGCCAGGGTCTTGCCCGGCGTACTTGGTTACCAGGTCCTGCCAGGGGCCGACGTCCAGTTCCGACAGCACGCCACGGATGCGCAGGCCCTTGGTGTCCGGCAACACGGCATCACCGCTGCCAAGGAACAGCTCACCGCGCCCGTCGGCAAAATTCCCGCTCGGCGCGGCAAACGTGAAATTGGCCAGTTCGCCGTAGTTCACCCAGTAGCGCCGCTCCGCACCTTGCAGCGTCATACGGAACGATGTGTCACGCCCCTGTTCGGCCGTCATGCCAAAGGGTGCCGGCAGGTCAACGGCAACACCCTTGAGGTTGGAATTGACCATCAATTGGCTGTCGGCACCTTTGAGAGTCACCTGCAACGCGTAGGGAATCACGCCGCTCACAGGTAGTGGCTGGGCCACTTTCAGCCATTCGGTGAGTTTCTTGACCTCGATCTGCCCCGACGCGGTGACACGGGTGTTGAGATTGCCTTCGCGACCTTCGGCGAAAATCTGCGCAGTCACCGGTTTGTCGAATGCTCGAGCCGAGATGTTCTGCCCGCTCAGGCCTTTGGCGCTGTCAAACCGGAAATCGCCCTTGAGTTGCGTCAGCTCCAGGGGCGGCTCGGGCAGCTTCAGACGGGCCTTGTCTGTCTTGAAGTCGACCAGGATCTTCGGCTGTTCACCTTTGACCAGCGGTATATCCAGCTTCAGCTTGCCTTGCAGGTCACCCTCGCCTTCCCATCCGGCGAACGTCTCGGCCGTGCCGATCGGCGCCTCCTTGAGGATTTTCAGGCCATCGCCCAGCCCACCGGCGAACCCGCCATCAAGAAACAGGTGGACGCTTTGCCCCTCCGGTGCATGGGGGATGTTGACGTAGATGTCGCTGACCTGGGTATCGAGCAATTGGCCCGTGCTGGCCAGGATCCGCACGCCACTGTCTTCGACGAACACGTCACCGCTGACCTTGCTGACATGGGGCCAGCCGGGCTGGAACGCCAGTTCGGCGTCGTGCACTTTGAAAAACAGGCTGATGCTGCGCGCCGTGTCGGCCGCGCCGTGGTTCAGCGAACCTTGATACTGGAAGAAGCCCTGGTCCACCGCGCCTTTGATAATCGCCGTGCGCAACCATTCGTCCAGCGCCGGGCTGAGAACGGCCGGGAGGTACTTGGCGGTGTAGCGACCGTCGCCATCCACCAGGCCGACCCGCAGGTCCATGTAGTCTTCCTGGGTGTGATCGAAATGCAGGCGGATCAGGAAGTCGCCGGCAATCTTGCCCTCCTCGCCCAGCACTTTCAGGTAGGGCGCGATCAGGGTGAAACCTTCTTTATCGAGCTTCCAGGTCAGGCGGGCGTTGGCTTGCAGGTACTGCCAGGGTTTGGCGAAGATCGGGTCCAGGTGCAGCATGAAATCCTTGGTGTCCATGCGCAACTCGCCGTGCCCAAGGTCGCCGCTGATGCTGCCGGTGACGTTTCGTGCCGCCGGAGCGCCGTGATAGGCGTCGAAACCCACCTGGTCGAGGTTGGCGGCAAAGCTGAATTTGCTGTCGTCGGTGGCATTGGGCCGCACGTCGATCAGCACATTGCGCAAACCGCCCGTGACCTTGAGGCGCTCAACCACGGTGGCAAAGCCTTCAGGCAGTGGCGCCAGGGCATTGAGCAAGGGGGTCAGCGGAGTGAGGTTGAGACGGTCAGCCTGCAGGTGCCAGAGCTCTTGCGACGGATCACTGCCCGCAGTCTGCTTGAGTTGCAGGCGTGACTCCCAGCGGGTTTCGCCCAGGCTCATGGCCAGGGAATCCACCGTCACCCGCATGCCTTCGTCACTGCGCTGGAAATAACCGTTGAGCGCCAGATTGTCGATCTTCACCGGTTTGCGATCGGCGTAAGCGCCCTTGAGCTGCGGCGCATTCAAGCGCACCGCAGCACTTTGCAGCGCGCCCATGCCCCAGGTCGCCCACACTTCGCCACCGGCCTTGATTTGGGAAAAATTCCATTGCTGGCTGATGCGTTCGGGCAGCCACTTCGACCAGTCACTTTGCGGCAGACTCAGGTACACCTCAGCTTCACCGGCCCGCCATTCGCTTGCGCGGATGCGCGTACGCATGTTCATGGCAACCGGTTGGCCGTCTGGCAGCGTCAACCGGGCATCGAGCCGCTGGCGGGTGGCACCGGTTTTAAGGCTCAGGCCCACATAGGTCAGGGTCAGCGGCGATTCCCCCCAAGGCTGCAAAGTGACCTGGCTGTCGAGCACTGATAGACGCTGGATCATCTGCATGCGGTTGAGCAGTTGCTCCGGATCAAGGGGCTGATTGTCCTTGACCGGGAAACCTTCGAGCGCCCACTCACCGTCGTTGCCTTGCTTGAGGCTGACCTTCAGGCCTTCGAAAGAGAGATTGGCAATACGGACTTCGCGCGCCAGCAGACTGGCCCACAGGTCGGGCACCGCGCGCACATAGTCCAGATGCAAGGCGTTGGCGCCCTCGCCCACCGTGACGTCGTGAGCCGAGACAATCGGGGCGAAACCGCTCCAGGCGCCTTTCAACTCGCCGATCTGCACGGGCATGCCCAAGGCCTCGCCGGCCCGGTTTTCGACGACGGCGCGGTACTCGGCCACCAGTGGCGCCAGTTCCCGGCCGAGGCTGACGTACAACGCCATCAACACCAAAACCAACGCGCACAGGCCCAGACCCCAGCGGGTCAGTGCGGCCAAAATGCGTGTCAGACGCTCCATGTCAGTTGGCTCCCATGGCAAAAGTTTTGCAAAAAGCTGAGGCCAGCCGTGCAGGAAAAATAACGACGCCGCGTATCAGAGCAACACCACGTCGTATTGTTCCTGGGAATACATGGTTTCTACCTGGAACCGAATGGTGCGCCCGATGAACCCTTCCAGCTCGGCCACATTGCCCGACTCTTCATCGAGCAAGCGGTCAACGACCTTCTGGTTCGCCAATACACGATAGCCCTCCGCCTGATAGGCGCGAGCTTCGCGCAGGATTTCGCGGAAGATTTCGTAGCAAATCGTCTCCGGGGTCTTCAATTTGCCGCGGCCCTGGCAACTGCTGCAGGGCTCGCACAGCACCTGCTCGAGGCTTTCACGGGTGCGCTTGCGGGTCATCTGCACCAGGCCCAGTTCGGTGATGCCGATGATGTTGGTCTTGGCGTGATCGCGCTCCAGCTGTTTCTCGAGGGTCCGCAGTACCTGGCGCTGGTGCTCTTCGTCTTCCATGTCGATGAAGTCGATGATGATGATCCCGCCCAGGTTGCGCAGGCGCAGTTGGCGGGCGATGGCGGTCGCGGCTTCGAGGTTGGTCTTGAAGATGGTTTCTTCGAGATTGCGATGACCGACGAACGCCCCGGTGTTGACGTCGATGGTGCTCATGGCTTCCGCCGGATCCACCACCAGGTAGCCGCCGGACTTGAGCGGTACTTTGCGCTCCAGGGCTTTTTGGATTTCGTCTTCGACGCCATACAGGTCGAAAATCGGCCGCTCACCGGGATAGTGTTCCAGACGATCGGCAATCTCTGGCATCAGTTCGGCGACGAACTGCGTGGTTTTCTGAAAGGTTTCCCGGGAGTCGATGCGAATTTTCTCGATCTTCGGGCTCACGAGGTCACGCAGGGTGCGCAACGCCAGACCGAGGTCTTCGTAGATCACGCTAGGCGCGCTGATGGTTTTGATCTGCTCGCTGATCTGGTCCCAGAGCCTGCGCAGGTAGCGGATGTCCATAAGGATCTCATCGGCGCCCGCGCCCTCGGCGGCGGTACGCAGAATGAAACCGCCGGCTTCCTTGATGCCCTCTTTGGCCACGCAATCGCTGACCACCTGTTTGAGGCGCTCGCGTTCGGCTTCGTCTTCGATCTTCAGGGAAATGCCGACATGGGCGGTGCGTGGCATGTACACCAGATAGCGCGACGGGATCGACAATTGCGTCGTCAGGCGCGCACCCTTGGAGCCGATCGGGTCCTTGGTGACTTGCACCACCAGGCTCTGGCCTTCGTGCACCAGGGCGCTGATACTTTCCACCGCAGGGCCTTCACGCAGAGAGATTTCCGAAGCATGGATGAACGCGGCACGATCCAGGCCGATGTCGACAAAAGCGGCCTGCATGCCCGGCAAAACCCGTACGACTTTGCCTTTATAGATGTTGCCAACGATCCCGCGCTTTTGCGTGCGCTCGACATGGACCTCTTGCAGGACACCGTTTTCCACCACCGCCACGCGTGATTCCATCGGCGTGATGTTGATCAGGATCTCTTCACTCATGGCAGGGTCTCGTTCAGGCATGTTCACGATAATGGCCGCATCTTGTCAGTACGACGCTTAGCGCGCGTTAAGGGTTTGCCAACAGGGTATGCCGAAATGGCCGAGCAGTTCTGCGGTTTCGCACAGCGGCAGTCCAACCACCGCCGAGTAACTTCCATCGAGCCCGGCGACAAACACCGCGCCCAGCCCTTGAATGCCATAGCCACCGGCCTTGTCCAGCGGCTCGCCGCTGGCCCAATAGGCTGCCGCCTCCTCGTCGCCGATCGGACGAAAACGCACCAGGCTGCGCACCACCCGCGATTCGCAACGCTCGCCGTCAAGCACGGCAATGGCGGTCAGGACTTCATGCTCGGTGCCGGACAACCTCTTGAGCATGGCGCACGCGTCGGCTTCATCAACCGGTTTGCCGAGAATTTTGCCGCCCTGCACAACGGCCGTGTCGGCGCCCAGAACGCAGAATGCCGCGCTGGACACGATTGCGCTGTAGCCGGCTAGAGCCTTGCCCCGCGCCAGGCGCTCGACATAGGCCGAGGGCGATTCATTGTTCAGAGGGGTTTCATCGATGTCCGCACTGATGGCGGTGAACGGCACACCGATCTGCGTGAGCAACTCACGCCGACGCGGCGAGCCAGAGGCGAGGTACAGCTGTTTCATCAAGACCTCTCCCTGTCTGGTGTCTGGATCGAATTAATTGATTTTGTAGCGCCGGCGCAACCCGCGCAAAGCGAAACTGATCCAGGGCCAGAGCAGCGCGCTGACCAGTGCTGGCAAAACCAGCGCCAGCGTAGGCTGACGGTTGCCGGTCAGGGCGCTCAGCCATAGCTGGACAAGCTGGGCGAGGCCGAAGATCACCAGGATCACCAGGCTCTGCTGCCACATCGGGAACATCCGCAGACGTTGTTGCAAGGCCAGCACCAGGTAGGTGATGAGGGTCAGGATCAAGGCGTTCTGGCCCAACAGCGTGCCGTACAGCACGTCTTCTGCCAGCCCCAGGCACCACGCGGTGACCATGCCGACCTTCTGCGGCAGGGCCAATGCCCAGAACGCCAGCAGCAGGGCCAGCCACAGCGGGCGCAGGATTTCCATGAATTGCGGCAGCGGCGACACGCTGAGCAGCATGCCGATGGCGAAGGTCAGCCAGACGATCCAGCCGTTTCGGGAGGCTTTGACACCGACCATTATTCTTGTCTCCCAGTGGTCGCAGGTTCCGAAACAGGCGGTTTGGCAGCAGGTTTGGCGACCGGTTTGGTGGCAGCGGGTTGCGTGGCCGGTGGCTTGGCGGCCGGGGCTGCCGCGGGCGGCTTGGAAGCGCCGGAATGCGAAGCGGCAGGCTTGGCCGGTGTGGCTGCCGGCGTTGTCGCGGGAGCGGCTTGAACAGCCGGTACAGCGGGCGCCGCAACGGCAGCCGGGACGATCGCAGGCTTGGGTACGGTTGCCGGGATGATCGGCCCGCCGCCCTGTGCATCCAGGGATTCCTGAGCCTGTGCAGCCTCGTTGGCACGCTCTTCAGCGGTGCGGTTGTCGCTGAACACCAGCAACAGGTAACGACTGCGGTTGAGGGCTGCGGTCGGTACCGCACGAACAATGGCGAATGGCTGGCCGGAATCGTGAATCACTTCCTTGACCGTGGCCACCGGGTAACCCGCCGGGAAGCGCTGGCCGAGGCCTGAGCTGACCAGCAGATCGCCTTCCTTGATGTCGGCGGTATCGGCCACGTGACGCAATTCCAGGCGCTCCGGGTTACCAGTACCGCTGGCAATCGCCCGCAGGCCGTTGCGGTTGACCTGGACCGGAATGCTATGGGTTGAGTCGGTCAGCAGCAGAACGCGTGAGGTGTACGGCATCAACTCGACCACCTGGCCCATCAGACCACGGGCATCGAGGACCGGCTGCCCCAGGACCACGCCGTCGCGCTCCCCCTTGTTGATGATGATGCGATGGGTGAACGGGTTGGGGTCCATGCCGATCAACTCGGCCACTTCGACCTTCTCGTTGACCAGTGCCGACGAGTTGAGCAACTCGCGCAGGCGAACGTTCTGCTCGGTCAGGGAGGCAAGCTTCTGCATGCGCCCCTGCAACAGCAGGTTTTCGCTCTTGAGTTTTTCGTTTTCGGCGACGAGTTCGGTCCGGCTGCCAAACTGGCTGGCCACGCCCTGGAATAGCCGCTGCGGCAGGTCGGTGATCCAGTAAGACTGCATCAACACCAGCGACATCTGGCTACGCACTGGCTTGAGCAGCGTGAAGCGGGCATCGACCACCATCAGCGCGACCGACAGCACGACCAGCACCAACAAGCGCACGCCCAACGATGGACCCTTGGTGAAAAGCGGTTTAATGAGCCGCTCCTCCCAGGCAAATGTTCTCTTTATTCATACGGCAGACCGGCCTGGATGCAGACTGACAGAAGATAAACGCGAACAGGCAGCACTGCAAAGTGCCGCCTGCGCGCTCAACAGCATAGAGGCTATCCGGCGACTTATTCGCTGGAGAGCAGATCCATGGTGTGCTTATCCATCATTTCCAGGGCACGGCCACCGCCGCGAGCAACGCAGGTCAACGGGTCTTCGGCGACGATCACCGGCAGACCGGTTTCCTGGGCCAGCAACTTGTCGAGGTCACGCAGCAAGGCGCCACCACCGGTCAGGACCAGGCCACGCTCGGCGATGTCGGAAGCCAGTTCCGGAGGCGATTGCTCCAGGGCGCTTTTCACGGCCTGAACGATGGTTGCCAGGGACTCTTGCAGAGCTTCCAGCACTTCGTTGGAGTTCAGGGTGAATGCGCGTGGAACGCCTTCGGCCAGGTTACGGCCGCGGACATCGACTTCACGGACTTCGCCGCCCGGGTAGGCAGTACCGATTTCCTGCTTGATGCGCTCGGCAGTGGATTCGCCGATCAGGCTGCCGTAGTTGCGACGCACGTAAGTGATGATCGCTTCGTCGAAACGGTCGCCGCCAACCCGGACGGATTCGGCGTAAACCACACCGTTCAGGGAGATCAAGGCGATTTCAGTGGTACCACCACCGATATCCACGACCATCGAACCGCGAGCTTCTTCAACCGGCAGGCCGGCACCGATGGCGGCGGCCATTGGTTCTTCGATCAGGAATACTTCACGGGCACCGGCGCCGAGGGCCGATTCACGGATGGCACGACGCTCGACCTGGGTGGATTTGCACGGAACGCAGATCAACACGCGAGGGCTAGGCTGCAGGAAGCTGTTTTCGTGAACCTTGTTGATGAAGTACTGCAGCATCTTTTCGCAGACGCTGAAGTCGGCGATCACGCCGTCCTTCATCGGACGAATGGCAGCAATGTTGCCCGGCGTACGGCCCAGCATGCGCTTGGCCTCGGTGCCGACAGCTACGACACTTTTCTGGTTACCGTGTGTCCGAATGGCCACAACCGATGGCTCATTCAGGACGATGCCGCGCTCGCGCACGTAAATAAGGGTGTTGGCAGTGCCCAGGTCAATGGAAAGATCGCTGGAAAACATGCCACGCAGTTTCTTGAACATGGGAAAGGGACCCTAGGCAACGCGTGGGTAAAAAAGTGCGGCAAACTCTAACAACGACAGGGATTTTGGGCAAGGCGCCAATATGTTAAATTGGCCGCTTTTCTGTGCACCAAGCCCCACAATCGCGGCCTTATGACCGTAGAAGTGCGGTAGTGTTCCGACAATCTAACACACGGACGCCGTCCGTTTTGTTTTCCACTGGAGAATCCCAATGGCGCTTGAACGCTCCGACGTGGAAAAAATCGCTCATCTGGCCTGCCTTGGCCTCAATGAAGCCGATCTTCCACACATCACTTCGGCCCTCAACAGCATTCTCGGGCTGGTCGACGAAATGCAGGCGGTCAATACCGACGGTATCGAGCCGCTGGCCCACCCGCTGGAAGCCAGCCAGCGCCTGCGTGCGGACGTCGTGACCGAGACCAACAATCGCGAGGCTTACCAGTCCATCGCACCAGCGGTCGAAAACGGCCTGTACCTGGTACCGAAAGTCATCGACTAAAGGGAAAGAGCCTGCAATGCATCAATTGACTCTGGCCGAGATCGCCCGCGGTCTCGCCGATAAAAAGTTTTCCTCCGAAGAGCTGACCAAGGCCCTGCTGGCGCGTATCGCCCAGCTCGACCCACAGCTCAACAGTTTCATCAGCCTCACCGAAGACCTGGCGCTCTCACAGGCGAAAGCCGCTGATGCACGCCGGGCCAATGGTGAGAGCGGCGCCCTGCTCGGCGCGCCGATCGCCCACAAAGACCTGTTCTGCACCCAAGGCATCCGCACCAGCTGCGGCTCGAAGATGCTCGACAACTTCAAGGCACCCTACGACGCCACCGTCGTCGCCAAGCTGGCCGCTGCCGGGGCCGTGACCCTGGGCAAGACCAACATGGACGAATTCGCCATGGGCTCGGCCAACGAGTCGAGCTACTACGGCGCGGTGAAAAACCCGTGGAACCTGGAACACGTACCGGGCGGTTCGTCCGGCGGCTCGGCCGCTGCCGTTGCCGCTCGTCTGTTGCCTGCCGCCACCGGCACCGACACCGGCGGCTCCATTCGTCAGCCCGCCGCCCTGACCAACCTGACCGGCCTGAAACCGACGTACGGTCGCGTTTCGCGCTGGGGCATGATCGCTTACGCCTCCAGCCTCGATCAGGGCGGCCCGTTGGCACGCACCGCCGAAGACTGCGCCATCCTGTTGCAAGGCATGGCCGGCTTCGACCCGAACGACTCCACCAGCATCGATGAGCCCGTACCGGACTACAGCGCCAGCCTCAACGGTTCGCTGCAGGGCCTGCGCATCGGCGTGCCGAAAGAGTACTTCGGTGCCGGTCTCGACCCGCGCATCGCCGAGCTGATCCACAACAGCGTCAAGGAACTCGAAAAACTCGGCGCCGTGGTCAAGGAAATCAGCCTGCCGAACATGCAGCACGCGATCCCCGCGTACTACGTGATCGCCCCGGCGGAAGCCTCGTCCAACCTGTCGCGTTTCGACGGCGTGCGCTTCGGCCATCGCTGCGAAAACCCGGTCAACCTGATCGACCTGTACAAACGTTCCCGTGGCGAGGGCTTCGGCGCGGAAGTACAGCGCCGGATCATGGTCGGTGCCTACGCGCTGTCCGCCGGTTACTACGATGCCTACTACCTCAAGGCCCAGAAGATCCGTCGCTTGATCAAGAACGACTTCATGGCGGCTTTCAATGAGGTCGACATCATCCTCGGCCCGACCACGCCGAACCCGGCCTGGAAGCTCGGCGCCAAGAACAGCGACCCGGTCGCTGCGTACCTGGAAGACGTCTACACCATCACCGCCAACCTCGCGGGCCTGCCGGGCTTGTCCATGCCTGCCGGTTTCGTCGATGGGCTGCCGGTGGGCGTGCAACTGCTCGCTCCGTATTTCCAGGAAGGCCGCTTGCTCAACGTTGCGCACCAGTACCAGTTGAACACCGACTGGCACACCCGCACCCCAACCGGCTTCTGAGGAGACACACATGCAATGGGAAGTCGTGATCGGGCTGGAGATTCACACCCAGCTCACCACCCGGTCGAAAATCTTTTCCGGTAGTTCCACCACGTTCGGCTCCGAGCCGAACACCCAGGCCAGCCTGATCGACCTGGGCATGCCCGGCGTGCTGCCGGTGCTGAACCAGGAAGCGGTGCGCATGGCGGTGATGTTCGGTCTGGCGATTGACGCCGAAATCGGTCAGCACAACGTGTTCGCCCGCAAAAACTACTTCTACCCTGACCTGCCCAAGGGCTACCAGATCAGCCAGATGGAATTGCCGATCGTTGGCAAGGGCCACCTGGACATCGCCCTGGAAGACGGCACGGTCAAACGCGTGGGCATCACCCGCGCGCACCTGGAAGAAGATGCCGGCAAGAGCCTGCACGAAGAATTCAGCGGCGCCACCGGCATCGACCTGAACCGTGCCGGCACGCCGCTGCTGGAAATCGTGTCCGAGCCGGACATGCGCAGCGCCAAGGAAGCCGTGGCTTACGTCAAGGCGATCCACGCGCTGGTGCGTTACCTGGGTATCTGTGACGGCAACATGGCCGAAGGCTCGCTGCGCTGCGACTGCAACGTGTCGATCCGTCCGAAAGGCCAGGCTGAATTCGGCACCCGCTGCGAGATCAAGAACGTCAACTCGTTCCGCTTCATCGAGAAGGCGATCAATAGCGAGATCCAGCGTCAGATCGAGCTGATCGAAGACGGCGGCAAGGTGATCCAGCAGACTCGCCTGTACGACCCGAACAAGGACGAAACCCGTCCGATGCGCAGCAAAGAAGAAGCGAACGACTACCGTTACTTCCCCGATCCGGACCTGCTGCCGGTGGTCATCGAGGATTCGTTCCTCAATGACGTGCGCGCCACCCTGCCGGAATTGCCACCGCAGAAACGCGAGCGCTTCCAGGAGCAGTTCGGCCTGTCGGTCTACGACGCCAGCGTGCTGGCCACCAGCCGCGAGCAAGCCGATTACTTCGAGAAAGTCGCGAGCATCGGCGGCGACGCCAAACTGGCGGCCAACTGGGTCATGGTGGAGTTGGGCAGCCTGCTCAACAAACAGGGCCTGGACATCGAACAGTCGCCGGTTTCGGCCGAGCAACTGGGCGGCATGCTGCAGCGCATCAAGGACAACACCATCTCCGGCAAGATCGCCAAGGTGGTGTTCGAAGCCATGGCCAATGGCGAAGGCAGCGCGGACGAGATCATCGACAAGCGCGGCCTCAAGCAAGTGACCGACACGGGTGCAATCTCTGCCGTGCTGGACGAAATGCTCGCGGCCAACGCCGAGCAGGTCGAGCAGTACCGCGCGGCAGACGAAGCCAAACGCGGCAAGATGTTCGGTTTCTTCGTCGGCCAGGCCATGAAAGCCTCCAAGGGCAAGGCCAACCCGCAACAGGTCAACGAATTGCTTAAAAGCAAGCTCGAAGGCTGATGAGAATGGAGCCAGCACCAAAACCTGGCTCCGATCCCTGTGGGAGCGGGCTTGCTCGCGAAAGCGTCGTGTCAGTCGATATCAATGTCCTCTGGCAGAGCGCTTTCGCGAGCAAGCCCGCTCCCACATTTGTTTTGGGAACACTTGAATGAAGCGTCTGCTCGGCACCTGCGCCCTGCTCTCCCTGCTCGTCGGCTGCGCCAGCACCGACACCATCGATCCACACGGTTACGACAAGACCGGCATTGCGTCCTACTACGGCGCCAGACACCAAGGCAAACGCACCGCCAGCGGCGAGCGTTTCGACAAGAACTCCCTGACCGCCGCCCATCGCCAGCTCCCCTTCGGCACGCGGGTCAAGGTCACCAATCTGAACAACGACAGGTCCTGCGTCGTGCGCATCAACGATCGTGGTCCGCACACCCGTGGCCGCCTGATCGATGTTTCACACGAGGCGGCCGAACAACTCGGTATGCTCAAGAGCGGCACCGCACGGGTACGCGTGCAAGCCCTCGACGACTGACATACGGAGCCCCGACCATTCTCGGACTAGCCGACATCCCCCTGATCAGCCTGATCGAATTGTTCAGCGGGCTGCTGCTGTTGATCGCCGGCGCCGAATTGATGGTACGCGCTGCCGTGCGCCTGGCCGCGCGCCTGCACGTGCGACCGCTGATCATCGGCCTGACCATCGTTGCGCTTGGCAGCAGCGCGCCGCAGATGGCAGTGAGCCTGCAGGCGACCCTGGCGCACAACGCCGACATTGCCGTGGGCAGTGTGATCGGCAGCAGTATCTTCAACATCCTCGTCACCCTCGGTTTATCGGCCCTGATCATCCCGCTGCGGGTGTCACGGCAACTGGTGCGCCTGGACATTCCGCTGATGATCGGCGCGGCCCTGCTGGTGTTCGTGCTGGCCTGGAACGAGGACCTGACCCGTCTCGACGGGGTAATCCTGCTGACAGCGCTGCTGCTGTACCTGGCCCTGTTGCTGCGCCAGTCACGGCACTCGGTGCGTCCGGTGTCGAGTCACGATCACACCGGGCAGGCACCGTGGATCAGCAGCCTGCTGATGATTGTCGTCGGCCTGGCGATGCTGGTGTACGCCGGGCACCTGTTGCTGGGGGCGGCGGTATCTGTTGCAACCGACCTGGGGCTGTCGGAGCGAATCATCGGCCTGACCATCGTCGCGGTCGGCACTTCCCTGCCGGAGCTCGCCACCTCGCTGATCGCCGCCCTGCGCGGTGAACGGGAGATTGCCGTGGGCAACGTGATCGGCAGCAACCTGTTCAACCTGCTGGGCGTGTTGGGTGTCACCGCATTGATCGCGCCATTGCCGCTGTCGGTATCGCCCAATGCCCTGGATTTCGATCTGCCGGTGATGCTCGGCGTCGCAGCCCTGTGCCTGCCGGTGTTCTATTCCGGGTACCGGGTGACCCGCGCCGAAGGCCTGCTGTTTCTGGGTTTGTACCTGGCTTACGGCCTGCACGTGGTGGCGTTCACCACTGGCATGCCCCTGGCCGGCAAGCTCGAACACCTGATGCTGTTTTTCGTCCTGCCGGCGCTGGTGGCGTTTTTGCTGTTCACGTCACTGCGCGCCTGGCGTCGCCAACACTGAAAATGAGGGAAGGGTCATGACCGAGCATAAAAAACCCGGCGTTGAAGTACGTCGCCAAGTGATGGGCGACGCTTTCGTCGACCGGGCACTGGGCAACGCCACCGAATTCACCCAGCCGCTGCAGGATTTCGTCAACGAACACGCCTGGGGCAGCGTCTGGAACCGTGAAGGTTTGCCGCTGAAAACCCGCAGCCTGATCACCCTGGCGGCGCTGACCGCGCTGAAATGCCCTCAGGAATTGAAGGGACACGTGCGCGGCGCGCTGAATAACGGTTGTACCGTGGAAGAGATCCGCGAGGCTTTGCTGCATTGTGCGGTCTATGCGGGCGTGCCGGCGGCGATCGATGCGTTTCGGGCGGCGCAGGAAGTGATCGACAGCTATCAGAAGCCGGAGTAATCAGCTCCGACGCTTTCGCGAGCAAGCCCGCTCCCACAGTTGATCTGCGGTGAACACAAATTTTGTGTACGGCTCGGTCCAATGTGGGAGCGGGCTTGCTCGCGAAGAGGCCCCGGAGAACCCCGCAAATCCCAACCCTAGATCCACCCACCCGCCTGCAACACAAAGATCCCGATATTGGTGGTCACCGCCGCCATCAACGTGGTGATCACAATGATTGCTGCCGCCAGCTCATGATTGCCGTCGGCCGCCCGCGCCATGACGAAACTGGCCGCTGCCGTCGGGCTGCCGAAGTACAGAAACAGAATCCCCAACTCCGCCCCGCGAAAGCCCCACAGCCACGCGCCCAGCGTCGCCAGTATGGGCAGGCCGATCATCTTCACCAGGCTTGAGCTCAGCGCCATGTTGCGGCTTTTGCGCAACGCTGCCATGGACAACGTGCCACCGATGCAGATCAACGCCAGCGGCAAGGTGGTTTGCGCCAGGTATTGGCCCGAGGTTTCCAGCCAGCCCGGCAAACCGATCTTGAAGTAGGCAAAGGGCGCGGCGGCGATCACGCTGATGATCAGCGGGTTGCTGAACACGCTTTTGCAGATGCTCCACGGGTCAGACTTGATCACCGGGCTGTACACCGCCAGGACGATCGTCGAGAGGGTGTTGTAGAACAGGATCACCAGTGCCGCGAGGATCGCCCCCAGGGAAATCCCGTAGTCGCCGTACATGCTCGCCGCCAGCGCCAGCCCGATGACCCCGTTGTTGCCGCGAAAGGCGCCCTGGGTGTAGATCCCGCGGTCTTCGCGCGGGCACTTGAGAATTGCCCAGCCCCAGGCTATGGCAAAGCCCACCAGGGTCGCGAGGGAGAAGTAGATCAGCAGCGCCGGTTGCAGCGCGGCGTGCAGGTCGGCATGGAGGATGCCCAGAAACAGCAACGCCGGCATGGTGACGTTGAACACCAGGGACGATGCGGTGTGAATGAAATTGTCGTTGATCCAGTCGATGCGCTTGAGCAACACCCCCAGAAACAGCATGGCGAACACCGGGGCGGTGATGTTCAGGGTTTCGAGGAAAATTGCCAGCATGCCGGAGGTAACCTTGGGTGAGCGTCGTTAGGTGGCTAATGATAAGCCACCAGGGACATCGGCGTCTGGTCGGACGCCTTCGCGAGCAAGCCCGCTCCCACATTTGATCGCATTGCTTCTGGCAGCACACGGTCGAATGTGGGAGCGGGCTTGCTCGCGAAACAGGCGACTCGGTATCAGGTAATCGGCGCCGGATTAAACAAGGTGATGTCGTTATGCAGCTTGTGCTTTTCCGCCCAGGTCTGCTTTTTGCCGCTGGCCACGTCCAGGTAGTAGTGGAACAACTCCCAGCCGAGGTCTTCGATCGAAGCGCGCCCGGTGGCGATGCGCCCGGCGTCGATGTCGATCAGGTCCGGCCAGCGTTGCGCCAGCTCGGTCCGGGTCGACACTTTCACCACGGGCGCCATGGCCAGGCCGTACGGCGTACCGCGACCGGTGGTGAACACGTGCAGGTTCATCCCCGCCGCCAACTGCAAGGTCCCGCAGACAAAGTCGCTGGCCGGGGTCGCGCAGAAGATCAGGCCTTTTTCCTTGAACCGCTCGCCAGGGCCCAGTACGCCGCTGATCGCGCTGCTGCCGGACTTGACGATCGACCCCAGGGACTTCTCGACAATGTTCGACAACCCGCCCTTCTTGTTGCCCGGTGTGGTATTGGCGCTGCGATCCGCTTCGCCCTTGGCCAGGTAACGGTCGTACCAGTCCATTTCCCGCACCAGTTCCTGGGCGACAGCCTCGGTTTTCGCCCGGGAAGTCAGCAGGTAGATCGCGTCACGCACTTCGGTCACTTCGGAAAACATCACCGTCGCACCGGCGCGCAGCAACAGGTCCGAGGCATAGCCCAGGGCCGGGTTGGCGGTGATCCCGGAAAACGCATCGCTGCCACCGCACTGCATGCCCAGGATCAGCTCGGACGCCGGCACGGTTTCCCGACGGCGTTGATCGAGTTTCTTCAGACGGGTTTCAGCCAGCGCCATGATCTGTTCGATCATTTCGGTAAAACCGTGGCTGGAATCCTGCAGGCGGTACAGCCACGGCTCGCTCAGGTCCACAGAGCTGTCGTTCTCGTGCATCACCTGCCCGGCCTGCAATTTCTCGCAGCCCAGGCTGATCACCAACGCCTCGCCACCCAGGTTCGGGTTGCGCGCCAGGTTGCGCACGGTGCGAATCGGGATGTAGGCGTCGGTGGCAGTGATCGCCACACCACAGCCGTAGCTGTGGGTCAGCGCCACCACGTCATCGACGTTGGGGTACTTGGGCAGCAACTCGTCCTTGATGCGCTTGACCGCGTGATCCAGCACACCGGTGACACACTGCACGGTGGTGGTGATCCCCAGAATGTTGCGCGTGCCGACGGTGCCGTCGGCATTGCGATAACCCTCGAAGGTGAAGCCTTCGAGCGGTGCCTGCGCGTCCGGCACTTCGGTGGACAGCGGCAGACTGTCCAGCGGCGGCGCGGTCGGCATGCGCAGTTGATCTTCCTTGACCCAGCTGCCGCGTGGGATCGGCTGCAGCGCATAACCAATGGTCTGGCCGTAACGAATCACCTGGCCACCCTCGGGAATGTCTTCCAGGGTGACTTTGTGGCTCTGGGGCACGAAGTCCACGGTGACCAGGCCATCGGCAAACTCGGTACCGGCCGGTACGCCCTGATCGTTGACCACGATCACGACGTTGTCCCGCTCGTGCAGGCGGATGTAGCGCGGCGAGTCGGAATGTTCAATCAACTGCATGACGCCGCTCCTCAGGAATGCGCTTGTGACAATTTGTTATTGGTTTCAGGACCGTTGACCGGTGGTTCTTTGAGCACCACACGTTTGATCGGACCTACGATGACCAGATAGCTGAACACCGCAACCAGCGCGTTGCAACCGACAAATACCAGTGCCCACTTGAACGAACCGGTGGAGCTGATGATGTAGCCGATGACGATCGGGGTGGTGATCGACGCCAGGTTGCCGAAGGTGTTGAACAGGCCACCGCTCAGACCGGCGATCTGTTTAGGCGACGTATCGGATACCACCGCCCAGCCCAGTGCGCCCACGCCCTTGCCGAAGAATGCCAGGGCCATGAAGCCGACCACCATCCATTCAACGTCCACGTAGTTGCAGGCCACGATGCTGCTGGAGACCAACAGACCGGCAATGATCGGCGCCTTGCGGGCGAAGGTCAGGGAATGACCTTTGCGCAGCAGGTAATCAGAGATGACCCCGCCCAGCACACCGCCGATGAAGCCGCAGATGGCCGGCAACGAGGCGATGAAACCGGCCTTGAGGATGGTCATGCCACGCTCCTGCACCAGGTACACCGGGAACCAGGTCAGGAAGAAGTAGGTGATGCCGTTGATGCAGTACTGGCCCAGGTACACGCCGAGCATCATGCGGTTGGTCAGCAGTTGGCGGATGTAGTCCCACTTCGGACCGTCGACTTTCTTGCCTTTGCCCTTGTCCTGGTCCATGTCGACCATGCCGCCGTTGTCGGCGATGTGCTTGAACTCGGCGTCGTTGATCATCGGGTGCTGGCGCGGGCTGTGGATCACCTTGAGCCAGATGCCGGAAAAGATGATGCCGATCACGCCCATGACGATGAACACGTGCTGCCAGCCGAAGCTGTAGACGATCCAGCCCATCAGCGGTGCGAACAACACGGTGGCAAAGTATTGCGCCGAATTGAAGATCGCCGAAGCGGTGCCGCGTTCAGCGGTCGGGAACCAGGCCGCGACGATGCGCGCGTTGCCGGGGAACGACGGCGCTTCGGCCAGGCCCACCAGGAAGCGCAGCATGAACAACGCAACCACGGCCGTGGACATGCCGAACTCACCGACATAACCCTGCAGCACCGTGAACAGCGACCAGGTGAAGATGCTCAACGCATAGATTTTTTTCGAGCCGAAACGGTCCAGCAGCCAGCCACCGGGAATTTGCCCGGCCACGTAGGCCCAACCGAAGGCGGAGAAGATGTAACCGAGGGTGACCGCGTCGATGCCGAGGTCTTTTTGCAGGCTGGAGCCGGCGATGGCAATGGTCGCGCGGTCGGCGTAGTTGATCGTGGTCACCAGAAACAGCATGAGCAGGATCAAATAGCGGACGTGAGTCGGCTTCTGGGTCGATTGCATGTAGATGTACTCCCACTGATTATTTTTATGCGGGTAATAACGATGTTCTGTAGGAGCGAGCACGCTCGCGATGGTCGTCAACGATGACGCGGGGCATCAGGTTACCCGCCGCGTCCTTGCGACCATCGCGAGCATGCTCGCTCCTCCAGGGGTGCGGTATCGTTGCCAATACCGCGGCGGTGTCAGTTACGAACCGATGTAGCTTGTCTTCACGACCGTGTAGAACTCTTGCGCATAGCGGCCTTGCTCACGTGAGCCATAGGATGACCCCTTACGGCCACCGAACGGAACGTGGTAATCCACACCAGCGGTCGGCAGGTTGACCATCACCATCCCAGCCTGGGAGTGGCGCTTGAAGTGGTTGGCGTACTTGAGGGACGTGGTGGCGATACCCGCCGACAGACCGAACTCGGTGTCGTTGGACATGGCCAGCGCGGCTTCGTAATCGGCCACGCGCACGACGTTGGCCACGGGGCCGAAGATCTCTTCGCGGCTGATGCGCATCGACGCTTCGCTGTCGGCAAACAGTGTTGGCGCCAGGTAGTAACCTTCGGTGTCGCAGGTCACCAGACCACCGCCGCTCACCAGGCGAGCGCCTTCGGACTGGCCGATGTCGATGTACTTCATGTCCTGCTCGAGCTGCGCCTGGGAAACCACCGGACCGATGTCGGTACCGGCCTTCAGCGCGTGGCCGACCTTGATCGACTTCATGCGTTCGGCCATGGCTTCGACAAACTTGTCGTGAATCCCGGCGGTGACGATCAGGCGGCTCGAAGCGGTGCAACGCTGGCCGGTGGAGTAGAACGCGCTCTGCACCGACAGCTCGACCGCTTGCTTGAGGTCGGCGTCGTCGAGAATGATCTGCGGGTTCTTGCCGCCCATTTCCAACTGGACCTTGGCCTGGCGCGACACGCAGTTGACCGCGATCTGACGACCGACGCCCACGGAACCGGTGAAGCTGATGCCGTCGACTTTAGGGCTGTTGACCAGCGCTTCGCCAACCACTCGACCGCTGCCCATCACCAGGTTGAACACGCCGGCCGGGAAGCCTGCGCGGGAGATGATTTCCGCCAGCGCCCAGGCGCAACCCGGCACCAGGTCCGCAGGCTTGAGCACCACGCAGTTGCCGTAGGCCAGGGCCGGGGCGATTTTCCACGAAGGAATGGCGATCGGGAAGTTCCACGGGGTGATCAGACCGACCACGCCCAAGGCTTCGCGGGTCACTTCAACGTTGACGCCCGGACGCACCGACGGCACGTAGTCGCCGGACAGACGCAGGCACTCACCGGCGAAGAACTTGAAAATGTTGCCGGCGCGGGTCACTTCGCCGATGGCTTCGGGCAGGGTCTTGCCCTCTTCCCGGGCCAGCAGGGTGCCGAGCTCTTCGCGACGGGCGAGGATCTCGCTGCCGACTTTGTCCAGCGAATCGTGACGGGCCTGGATGCCGGAAGTGGACCATGACGGGAAGGCGGCACGGGCGGCTTCAATGGCGGCGTTGACCTGGGCCAGGTCGGCCTTGGCGTAATCGCCGATGGTGTCGGTCAGTTCGGACGGGTTGATGTTGGCCGAATAGTCGCTGGCCGCGACCCATTCACCGTTGATGTAGTTATCGAAACGCTTTGCATCAGCCACAACAAATCTCCTCACGCAAAAAGCCGCTGATTGCTCAGCGGCTCTAATTTAAACGGATGTTACTGAGCGCCCTGCTTGTCGATCAGCGCGGCGAGCATTTCGTACTCTTCGCCGGTCAGGTCGGTCAGTGGTGCACGCACAGGACCTGCGTCGTAGCCGGCAATCTTTGCCCCGGCCTTGACGATGCTCACGGCATAGCCAGCCTTGCGGTTACGGATGTCCAGGTACGGCAGGAAGAAGTCGTCGATGATCTTGCCGACGGTGGCGTGATCGTCGCGAGCGATGGCGTGGTAGAAGTCCATCGCGGTTTTCGGGATGAAGTTGAACACCGCCGAGGAGTAGACCGGCACGCCCAGCGCCTTGTAAGCCGCGGCGTAGACTTCGGCGGTCGGCAAACCACCCAGGTAGCTGAAGCGATCGCCGAGGCGACGACGGATCGACACCATCAACTCGATGTCGCCCAGGCCGTCCTTGTAGCCGATCAGGTTCGGGCAACGCTCGGCCAGACGCTCCAGCAGCGGTGCGGTCAGGCGGCAGACGTTACGGTTGTAGACCACGACGCCGATGTTGACCGATTTGCACACGGCTTCAACGTGGGCGGCTACGCCGTCCTGGCTGGCTTCGGTCAGGTAGTGCGGCAGCAGCAACAGGCCCTTGGCGCCCAGACGCTCGGCTTCCTGAGCGTATTCGATGGCCTGACGGGTCGAACCACCGACACCGGCCAGGATCGGCACGCTCTTGGCGCAGGTGTCGACGGCGGTCTTGATGATTTCCGAATATTCGCTGGCCGCCAGGGAGAAGAACTCACCGGTGCCGCCTGCGGCGAACAGGGCCGAGGCGCCGTATGGGGCCAGCCATTCGAGGCGTTTGATGTAGCCAGCGCGGTTGAAATCGCCCTGGGCATTGAAATCGGTGACCGGGAAAGACAGCAGACCGGCAGAGAGGATGGACTTCAGTTCTTGTGGATTCATTATTCGAACACCCTGGGTAGCGACGTTTGTTGTGATGAGACTGTTCAGCCTGCGCCGAAGTTGTAGGTCATCGTACAACTTAAAATACAACCGTCAACTGCATTTCATCGCGGAGGGCGAAAATTGTTGGACAGCAGGTGCACAAACTCGGGTTTTCACTGGCTGTAGCGAGAGGAAAAGCGGGAGAGGAACGTGGCGTCCAGCGGGGGTGTTAGAGATACGTTGTCGGAAGATTAAGCAACAAGCGGGACATCTGTGAGATGGCTGATGGCTCTATCGCGAGCAGGCGGGCTCCCACATTGGCATGCATTCTCCTGTGGGAGCCAGCCTACTGGCGATGGCGCTCGTTCAGACGATGGGCGACCGGGCAACCGGGCAACCAGTTTACCCCCGCTGCGCTTCTGCCTCTTCATGGGCATGACGCAAGCGTTCGCGGCTGTTGGTCAGGTGCAGGCGCATGGCCGCGCGGGCGGCATCGGAATCCTGACGGGCGATGGCCTCGTAGATCTCCTCGTGCTCGCGGCTCAGGCGATTCATGTAGTGCTGCTGATCGTCATGGGCCAGTCGAGCGGAGTTCAGCCGGGTGCGCGGGATGATGCTGGTGCCCAGGTGGGTCATGATGTCGGTGAAGTAGCGATTGCCGGTCGCCAAGGCAATCTGCAGGTGGAACTGGAAGTCCGAAGCCACGGCGTCACTGGCGTGGGAGACGCTCTCATTGAGCGCATCAAGGGCTGCGCGCATCAGGCCGAGCTGCTCGTCACTGCGGCGTTGCGCGGCCAGGCCGGCAGATTCCACTTCCAGGCTGATGCGCAACTCCAGAATGGCCAGCACGTCCCGCAAGGTGACCACGGTGGCCGGGTCGATGCGAAAGCCGCTCGGGCTCGGGGTGTCGAGCACGAAGGTGCCGATACCGTGACGGGTTTCCACCTGGCCGGCGGCCTGCAAACGGGAAATTGCCTCGCGCACCACCGTGCGGCTGACGCCATGGGCATCCATGATCGCCGACTCGGTGGGCAACTTGTCGCCACGCTTGAGGTGACCGTCGCGAATCTGTTCGGACAACACCGTCACCAGTTCCTGCGCGAGGCTGCGGCGCTTGCGAGGGAGGCGTGGTGCGTCGTTCGGGTTTTCCATGGTGAACATCTGTCTCGAAAAAATCGGCTGAAACCGCATCATAGCTCAACGCGGTTGTACGATCACCGCTGAGGTGAATACTGCCCAATGTAGGAGCGGGCTTGCTCGCGAAAGCGGTGTGTCATTCAGTATTTATGTCGACTGACGCGACGCCTTCGCGAGCAAGCCCGCTCCCACAGGGATCTACGGTGTTTATGCAGTCACGGCCTGGTCTACCAGATGGCCGTTGTCGATGCGAACATGGCGCGGATGGAACCGCTTGAGGCTGCTGCGATGGCCGACGCTGACGATGCTCAGGCCCGGCAGTTCATCGATCAGCGCCTGATACAGCGATGCCTCATCCTCTTCATCCATCGCCGAGGTCGCTTCGTCCATGTAGAGCCACTGCGGCGCATACAGCAGTGCACGGGCGAAGGCCAGGCGTTGCTGCTCACCCGGCGACAACATGCGCTGCCAGTGATTGGCTTCGTCCAGACGCGCGACCAGATGCGGCAGTCGACAGGTTTCCAGGACATGGGCGTAACGTTCGTTCGGGTAAGTATCGCCCGCCTGTGGATAACTCAGCGCTTCACGCAGGGTACCGATCGGCAGATAAGGCTTTTGCGGCAGGAACAGATACCGCGCCGCCGGCAAACGAATGCTGCCGTGCCCCGCCGGCCACAGATGCCCCATCGCCCGCAACAGGGTGGATTTGCCGCTGCCGGAACGGCCGCTGAGCATGACCCGCTCGCCCTTCTGCACGGTCATGTCGGCATTGGTCAGCAAATGACGACCGTCAGCCAGATCAAGGCCAAGGTTGTGCACTTTGAGCGCGTCACCCTGGTTCTGTACATCGATGGCCGGTGCGCGCTGTTCGTTGTCGGTCATGGCCTGACGGAAGCTCAACAGACGATCACAGGTGGCGCGCCAGGAGGCGAGGCTCTGATACGCGGTGATGAACCAGCTGAAACTGTCCTGGACATTGCCGAAGGCCGAGCTGATCTGCATCAGCTCGCCGAGCTCGATCTTGCCGGCCAGGTAACGCGGTGCCGCCACCATGAACGGGAAGATCACCGCCGCCTGCTCGTAACCGGAGGTGAAGAAGGTCAGGCGCTTGGACACCTTCATGATGTCCCAGAAGTTGTGCCAGACATTGGCGAAACGACTACTCAAGCGCCGATGCTCGTTGGGCTCGCCGTTGTACAAGGCGATGGTTTCGGCGTTTTCACGCACCCGGATCATCGAGAAACGCATGTCCGCTTCGAAGCGTTGTTGCCGGTTGTTCAAGCCGATCAGGCGACGACCGATCAGATGCGTCAGCCAACTGCCCACCACCGCATACACCAGTACGCACCAGAACATGTAGCCAGGCACGGTGATGCCGAAAACCTCGATGCTGCCCGACACGCCCCAGAGGATGACCGAGAACGACACCAGGCTGACCACGTTGCGCAGCAGGCCGATGCCCAGGGTCAGAGTGTCGTTGGTGAAGTTGTTGAGGTCTTCGGAAATCCGCTGGTCCGGGTTATCGGTGTAACCGCCCTGCTCCAGCTGGTAGTAATTCTTGTCCGCAAGCCAGCGGGAGAAATGTTTTTCGGTGAGCCACGCCCGCCAGCGGATCGTCAGCATCTGGGTCAGGTACAGCCGGTACACCGCGCCGACGATCGCCACCGCCGCGATGGCGCAGAAATACAGGATCAGTCGCCAGAACGCCGCTTCGTCCTTCTGTTGCAGGGCGTTGTAGAAGTCCTTGTACCAGGTGTTGAACCACACCGAGATGCCGACGCTGATCAGCGACAGCGCGATCACTGCGATCAGCAGTGTCCAGGCCTTGCCCTTCTCCTCACTGCGCCAGTAAGGCGTGATCATCGCCCAGACTCTGCGAAAAAACTGCCCGCGCACAGCATCGTTGACCGCGCAATATTCAGCGTTCTGATTCATGGATAAGGCTCGATAAGAAAAAATACACGCACGAACCGATCATAGATGATCGGTTCGGATTGTCGCGAGAAGCGGCCGGCATTCGTTCAGCGCAGGTTCAGCGGCGAACGGGACGTTTCTGCAGTTTGCGCTGCAGGGTGCGACGGTGCATGCCCAGGGCCCGGGCCGTGGCGGAAATGTTGCCTTCGTGTTCGGTCAGCACGCGCTGGATGTGCTCCCACTGCAGACGGTCCACGGACATCGGATTTTCCGGCACCAGGCTGTCCAGGTCAGCGTGCTCGGACAACAACGCAGCCAGCACATCGTCGGCGTCGGCCGGTTTGCACAGGTAGTTGCAGGCGCCACGCTTGATGGCTTCCACGGCGGTGGCGATGCTGGAATAGCCGGTGAGGATCACCACGCGCATGTCCGGGTCCATTTCCAGCAGCTTGGGCAGCAGTACCAGCCCCGAGTCGCCGTCCATTTTCAGGTCCAGGGCGGCGTAGTCCGGCAGATCGCCCTGGGCGATGGTCAGGCCTTCTTCGGCGGACCCTGCGGTGCTGACGCGAAAGCCGCGACGGGCCATGGCGCGCGCCATCACCCGGGTAAAGGTCGCATCGTCGTCGACCAGCAGCAAATGTGGCAGTTCTTCGCCTTCGTGTTCGACTTGGATTTCGTCACTCATGTTCGTCTCCTCGGACGCCAAGGGGCAGGCGCAGCTCGGTGAGCGTGCCGCCTTCCTCATGACTGTAGAGTTTCACTGAGCCGCCGGCGCGTGTCACGCTGGCCTTGCTCAAAAACAGGCCCAGGCCGAAACCTTTGCCCTTGGTGGTAAAAAACGGCTTGCCGATCTGCTCGGCAATGGCCAGCGGCACACCGGCGCCGTGGTCGCGGATGCTGATGGTCAGGTTCTCGGTGTCCCAGTCCAGGGTCACCTGAAGGCCTTCGGGACAGGCATCGGCGGCATTGTTCAACAAGTTCAGCAGCGCCTGGGTCAGGTCCGGTGGTGGCGCCATGCGCGGCACCGTGCCCTGTCCCAGGCGCTGGAAGCGATAGCTGGCTTCCGGGCGCATCAGGTGCCAGCGGTTGAGTGCTTCGTCGAGCCAGTCGGTGACGTCCTGCATCTCGACCGCCAGACGTCGATTGGCTTCGGCGGCGCGCACCAATTGCTGCAACGTCTCTTTACAGAGTTTGACCTGATCCTGCAGCACGCTCAGGTCGTCCTGCAACATCGGGTCATGATGGTCCTGGCGCATTTCCTTGAGCAGCACGCTCATGGTCGCCAGTGGCGTGCCCAGTTCATGGGCGGCACCGGCAGCCTGGGTGGCGACGGCCAGCAGTTGCTGGTCGCGCAGGCCTTCTTCGCGGCGGATGGCGCGCAGTTCTTCCTGACGACGCAGCTCTTCAGCCATGCGCGCTGCGAAGAAGGTGATCACTGCCGCGGCCAGCGCGAAACTCAGCCACATCCCGTATACCTGCAGGTTTTCCCGGGCGATCGGGTAGGTTTGCAGCGGATAGAACTGCGCCAGCAGCAAGGTGTACATCAGCAGCGCAATGCCCGACAGAATCACCGAATAGCGCCATGGCAGCGTGACCGCGGCGATGGTCAGGGGCACCAGGTAATAAGAGACGAACGGGTTGGTCGAACCGCCGGAGAAATACAGCAGAGCACTGTGGATAAACAGATCGCACGCCAGTTGCACGGCGTATTCAAGCTCGGTGACCGGCCAGGTAGTGCGCAGGCGAATCGCCGTGAAGGCACACAGCAGCATCGAACAACCCAGGGTGGCAGCCAACTGGAACCAGGGCAGTGGCAGCAGTTCGAGCCAATAGGCCAGGCCCACGGAGCCGGCCTGAGCGGCCAGCACCAACGTGCGGATGAAGGTCAGCCGCCAGAGGTTCTGGCGCGTGGCGGAAGTGATTTGAACGGGGGCGAGCATGAGCTCTCCTGATGAGCGCTCCAGGCGGATCGCCGAGAGTATAACCAAGCGGCGTCACCAGAAGCGAAAGGTGCGGCAAACGACCACATCCCTGTGTCGCCTGGAAGCTTTTGTGGCGAGGGAGCTCGCTCCCGCTCGGCTGCGCAGCAGTCGTAAAATCGATTCCAGTGCTTATAGGTTTTACACCCGAGTTGGAAGGGGCCTGCTTCGCAGTCCAGCGCGAGCAAGCTCCCTCGCCACAGGTTACTCATTCATCTGTATTGAGTTTGTAACTGTGCGAACTGGATCATTAAAGCTAGAGTCTGATGGTTTCACGCAGACCCGGACCAACGCCTGCGTAATCATCCAAGGAGCTTTCATGCACACTTTCCGCCGCAGCGCCGCCCTGCTCGCCCTGAGCGCTGGCACCCTCGCCAGCCTCCCGGCCCTGGCTGCCGACGAACTTCATTACAACCAGATTTCCCTGCGCGCCGAAGTCAGCCAGGAAGTGGCTCGCGATCTGATGATCGTGACCCTCTACACCGAAGAACAGAACACCGACCCGGCCAAACTCGCCGCTGACGTCAGCACCACCATGAACAAGGCGCTGGCCCAGGCCAAGCAAGTCAACGACATCACCCTGCGTCAGGGCAGCCGCAGCAGCTACCCGATCTACGACGCCAAGGGCCAGAAGATCACCGGCTGGCGTGAACGTGCCGAATTGCGTCTTGAGAGCACCGACTTCGCCGCGTTGTCGAAGCTGACCGGTGAATTGCTCACCGACCTGAAGATGGGCGGCATGGACTTCGCCATCGCCACGCCAACCCGCAAAGCCAGTGAAGACGCCCTGCTCAAGGACGCCGTGGCCGCCTTCAAGGCTCGCGCGCAACTGGCCACCGACGCGTTGGGTGGCAAGGGCTACAAGATCGTCAACCTGAACTTCAACACCAACGGTTACCCACAACCCTACATGCGCGCACCGATGATGATGAAAGCGGCCAGCATGGACGGCGCCGCGCCGGTGACGCCGGACGTCGAAGCCGGCACAAGCCAGGTCAGCATGACGGCTGACGGCTCGATCGAAGTGCTGCTGCCTTGATTCGATAACGCCTGAACAAAAAACGGCGATCACCAAAATGATCGCCGTTTTTTTATGGACTATATTCCTGCAGGGCAAAGTTCGTTCATACGTGCACCGGGTTGTACCGGGTATGACCGGCAACGATAACCACTCCCATTCAACCCCACAGGACGGGGTATAAATAGGTAACACCCTCGCCCCACCCATGGGCAACCCAATGCCAGGATGCACCATAAAAGTGCGCCAGTTGCACCGCAAAAACGCCGCGCAAACGGTCAAATGCGTCAGGAATTATACATATGCGACATTAAGGTACGTTCGTGCCACCGTTTAAGGCTTGTAGGTGCTCTGGATCTTGCATTGGGTATGGCCCCTGCATAAGTATCCGCAGGCACGACTCACAAGGTCGTCCTCAAAATCAAAAAATGACAACAAATCATGAGGCCACCATGCTTAAACAAGCGGTCATTCCGTTTTTAGTCGGCGCCAGCCTGTTGGCTAGCGCGCCGTTCGCTCAAGCTGCGACTAACCTGGTGTTCTGCTCCGAAGGGAGCCCGGCCGGTTTCGATCCAGGTCAATACACCACCGGAACCGACTTCGACGCCTCTGCAGAAACCATGTTCAACCGCCTGACTCAGTTCGAGCGCGGCGGCACCGCCGTGATTCCTGGCCTGGCGACCAGCTGGGACGTCTCCCCTGACGGCCTGACCTACACCTTCCACTTGCGTGACGGTGTCAAGTTCCACACCACCCCGTACTTCAAGCCGACGCGCAATTTCAACGCCGACGACGTGCTGTTCACCTTTAATCGCATGATTAACAAGGATGACCCGTTCCGCAAAGCGTACCCGACCGAATTCCCGTACTTCACCGACATGGGGATGGATACCAACATCACCAAGATCGATAAAGTCGACGACCACACCGTCAAGTTCACGCTCAAAGACGTCGATGCCGCGTTCATCCAGAACATGGCCATGAGCTTCGCCTCCATCCAGTCCGCCGAGTACGCTGCCCAGCTGCTCAAGGAAGGCAAGGCTGCCGACATCAACCAGAAGCCGGTCGGCACGGGTCCGTTCGTGTTCAAGAGCTATCAGAAAGACTCCAACATCCGCTACACCGGGAACAAGGACTACTGGAAGCCTGACGACGTCAAGATCGACAACCTGATCTTCGCCATCACCACCGACCCGTCGGTGCGCATCCAGAAGCTGAAGAAGAACGAGTGCCAGGTCACCCTGTTCCCTCGTCCGGCCGACCTGAAGGCGCTGCGCGAAGACAAGACCCTGAAACTGCCTGACCAGGCTGGCTTCAACCTGGGTTACATCGCCTACAACGTGATGCCCAAGGTCAAAGGTCAGACCGACGCCAACCCGCTGGCCGAGCTGAAGGTTCGCCAGGCGCTGGACATGGCCGTCAACAAGCAGCAGATCATCGACTCTGTGTACCAGGGCGCCGGCCAGCTGGCGGTCAACGCCATGCCACCGACCCAGTGGTCCTACGACACCACCATCAAGGATGCGCCGTACAACCCTGAGAAAGCCAAGGAGCTGCTCAAGGAAGCTGGCGTGAAGGAAGGCACCGAAATCGTCCTGTGGGCGATGCCGGTACAGCGTCCGTACAACCCGAACGCCAAGCTGATGGCAGAGATGCTGCAGTCCGACTGGTCCAAGATCGGCCTGAAGGTCAAGATCCAGAGCTACGAGTGGGGCGAGTACATCAAGCGTTCCAAAGGTGGCGAGAACCAGGCGATGCTGATTGGTTGGAGCGGTGACAATGGTGACCCCGACAACTGGCTGAACGTGCTGTTCGGCTGCGACTCGCTGGAAGGCAACAACTTCTCCAAGTGGTGCTACAAGCCGTTTGACGACATCGTCAAGCAAGCCAAGCGCACCTCGGATCAGGCCAAGCGCACCGAACTGTACAAGCAGGCGCAACACATCCTGAAAGACCAGACTCCAATGACACCTATCGCTCACTCGACGGTGTTCCAACCCATGCGCGCCGAAGTGCAGGACTTCAAGATCAGCCCATTCGGCTTGAACTCCTTCTACGGCGTCAGCGTCAGCAAGTAAGGTGTGGCAACGGCGGCGTTTTTGACGTCGCCGTTGCTTTATCTACCGAGAAAGCAGGAAACCGCCTACATCTAGATCGTCTGTTGCCTACAGCAGCACGCTAGGACGCGTCGCCTTTTCCCACAAGTCTTTCGGACTATTCGTATTTACTGCCGGACTCACGGTTCATACCGTCGGGATCCGACCAGTTCATGCGTGGGTCATCGGTTTTTTTTGCTGTACGTCATGAGCTGGAAACCAGTGACGCCTCCACGTCCGCGGACGGGACGAAGGCTCGCTGTCAACACTACGAACAAGAGGGAGCGTCATGCGCCATACCTTGGTTTTATCCGCATTGCTGGGCACCGGCCTGTTGGCCGCCACTTCCATGAGCCAGGCCGCCAATAACAGCCTGGTGTTCTGCTCCGAAGGCAGTCCCGCCGGTTTCGATACGGCGCAGTACACCACTGCGACCGATAACGATGCCGCCGAGCCGCTGTACAACCGCCTGGCAGAGTTTGAAAAAGGCTCGACCAATGTCGTACCGGGCCTGGCAACCAGTTGGGATATTTCCGAAGACGGCCTGACGTACACCTTCCACCTGCGCCCCGGGGTGAAGTTTCATACCACCAAGTACTTCACACCGACCCGCGATTTCAATGCCGATGACGTGTTGTTCACGTTCAACCGCATGCTCGACCCCCAACAACCTTTCCGTAAGGCTTACCCAACCGAGTTCCCGTACTTCAACGGTATGAGCCTGAACAAGAACATCGCCAAGGTCGAAAAGACCGGGCCGCTGACCGTGGTCATGACGCTCAACAGCGTGGACGCCGCGTTCATCCAGAACATCGCCATGAGCTTTGCCGCGATTCTTTCCGCCGAGTACGCCGACAAGCTGCTGGCCGAAGGCAAGCCCAGCGATATCAACCAGAAGCCGATCGGCACCGGGCCATTCGTGTTCAAGAGTTACCAGAAAGACTCCAACATCCGTTACACCGGCAACAGGCAGTATTGGGACCCGAGCCGCGTCAAGCTCGACAACCTGATCTTCGCCATCAACACCGACGCCTCGGTACGCGTGCAGAAACTCAAGGCCAACGAGTGCCAGATCACCCTGCACCCTCGCCCTGCCGACGTCACCGCGCTGAAGAACGACCCGGCACTGCAACTGATCGAGAAGCCTGGCTTCAATCTCGGCTACATCGCCTACAACGTGCGCCACAAGCCCTTCGATCAGCTCGAAGTGCGCCAGGCGCTGGACATGGCGGTGAACAAGCAAGGCATCCTCAACGCCGTGTACCAGGGCGCCGGTCAATTGGCTGTCAACGCCATGCCGCCGACCCAATGGTCCTACGACGAGACCATCAAGGACGCCGCCTAGGCTCTGTACGTAAACCCAAGAAATACGATTTTCTGTAAAATACACCGCCATTAAAGCCAGGAGGCCAAGATGGCAAAGCGGTATGAACTCCCCGACGCAGCCTGGGATCTGGT
>Ga0079301_1000004_pt1 | contig 137508 bp, 103 predicted proteins | sample Wag4_2014_7_11_3_FD_74797 | JGI IMG/M metagenome (GOLD analysis project Ga0079301, IMG submission 74797) | Fresh water mixed with fracking chemicals microbial communities from Ohio, USA - Utica-2 Time Series FC 2014_7_11 | ecosystem: Engineered > Industrial production > Chemical products >... | reverse complement strand
GCTGAAGGAGAACCGTCGCATCGTGACGCGCTTCGACAAGCTCGCAACAAGTTTTGCGGCGATGGTCTCATTGGCCTGCGCTATGCGGTGCTTGCGACAATACTTTACGTACAGAGCCTACAACCCTGAGAAAGCCAAGGAGCTGCTCAAGGCCGCCGGCGTCAAGGAAGGCACCGAAATCACTCTGTGGGCCATGCCCGTGCAGCGCCCGTACAACCCCAACGCCAAGTTGATGGCTGAAATGCTCCAGGCGGACTGGGCGAAGATCGGCCTGAAGGTCAAGATCGTCAGCTACGAGTGGGGCGAGTACATCAAGCGCACCAAGAACGGCGAGCACGACGTCAGCCTGATCGGCTGGACCGGTGACAATGGTGACCCGGACAACTGGCTCGGCACGCTGTACAGCTGCGACGCCATTGGCGGCAACAACTACTCGATGTGGTGCGATCCGGCTTACGACAAGCTGATCAAGCAGGCCAAGGTCGTGACCGACCGCGACCAGCGCACCGTGCTTTACAAACAGGCGCAGCAGTACCTCAAGCAGCAGGTACCGATCACGCCGGTCGCCCATTCGACGGTCAACCAGCCGTTGAGCGCCAAAATCGAAGGGTTCAAAGTCAGCCCGTTCGGTCGCAACGTGTTCTCGGGTGTCAGCATCGATAAATAAATCCGTGTAGCCAAAACGCTGGGGGCGCATTGCGCCCTCACGCAGGCGCATTGCCGTAATTCGCCGACAAGGCTTTCGGCAAACGTTTGCGATGCGTGAAAGAGTTCCAAAGCGCAAGCCGGATCACCAAAAAAGACCGGCATAAAAAAAAGAAAGGTAAGGAGCTTCACCCCATGAAACTAAGCAGCACCGCACTACTGGCCCTGGCCATCAGCAGCGTAACCGCCACAGCTTACGCAGAGACCCAAAGCCAGGCGTTTACTCCGGTTACCGTCAAAGAGAAAAGCGCACAAAGCGAAGCCACCGGTTTCGTCGAAGGCCAGTCGATCACCGGCACCACGCGCAACTGGTACGCCAACGAGCAATTCAAGCGTGGCGCCAAGCTGCGTTACCGCGAAGACGGCGTCCTGAAAGAAACCGATCGCCGTATCAACTGGGTGCAAGGCACCATCATCAAGTACAACTCGGGCTTCACCGAAGGCACCGTGGGTTTCAGCACCGAAGTGGCGGCCTACAACGCCATCGCCCTGGACCGCGATCGCAAGGACCTGGCCTCTGCCAATGGCGGCGCCCCGATCCCGGGCGTTGGCGGCAAGGGCAACAACCGGACCCTGACCCGCAGTGGCGGCGATGCCGAAGGTCAGTGGAGCAAAGTGGGCCTGGCCAACGTCAAGGCGCGCTTCTCCAACACCACCCTGACCGCCGGCCGCATGAACTTCAGCAGCCCGATGGTCGATGTCATCGGTAACCGTCCGCTGCCTTCGAGCTTCGAAGGTGTGGCGCTGCACAGCGAAGAGCTGGAAAACCTGTCGTTCGACCTGGCCACCTTCGACCGCAACTCTCCGCGTACCGAAGAAAGCCAGCGTAAATTCCGCTCGGAATACGCCGACCACCTCGTCGAAATCGATCACGTCAACACCGCCGGTATCACCTACCAGCCGCTGGCCAGCCTGACCACCAGCCTGTGGGCCACCCAGGCCGAAGACATGTGGAACCAGTACTACTTCGGCGCCAGCCACGTACTGGGCGACAGCTCGGTCCTGAGCCTGACCACCGGCCTGAACTACTACAAGACCGTCGACGAAGGCAAAAGCGTGCTGGGCGACATCGACAACGACACCTACTCCCTGTCGTTCGGCCTGACCCACCAGGCCCATACCCTGACCTTCTCGTATCAGGAAGTGAACGGTAACGAGTACTTCGACTACCTGCACGAAACCAACGGCATCTACCTGGCCAACTCCCTGCTGTCGGACTTCAACGGCCCGAACGAGAAATCGTTCCAGATCGCCTACGGCCTGAACATGGCCGACTACGGCGTACCTGGCCTGAAGTTCAACGTCTACCAGGCCCGCGGCTGGGGCATCGACGGTACTCACTACAAAGGTGGCGAGTACAACAGCGTGCTGGCGATGGACGGCGAACACCACTACGAATACGGCATCGGTGCTTCGTACGCCGTGCAGAGCGGCCCGCTCAAGGCCACCACTGTGCGCGCAACCTACACCGCTCACCGCGCCACCGACAACCAGGCCGATGGCAGCCTCAACGAGTTCCGTCTCGTGACTACCGTGCCGTTCAACATTCTGTAATGCACCTGCCCAATGGCTGATTCCCTGATGAACAGCCATTGGGCTTTTGTCCTTTAACCGATTGCAGAGGGTTCTCGATGAAAATGCTTCCCCTACGTGCGGCCGTTGCGGCTGCCTTGTTGAGTGTCGCGCTTGGCGTGTCGGCCAAACCGCTGGTGGTCTGCACCGAAGCCAGTCCTGAAGGCTTCGACATGGTCCAGTACACAACCGCAGTCACGGCCGATGCGGTGGCCGAGACCATCTTCAATCGCCTGGCGGACTTCAAACCCGGCACCACCGAGGTGATTCCGGCCCTGGCCGAATCCTGGGACATCAGCGAAGACGGCCTGAACTACACGTTCCACCTGCGCAAAGGCGTCAAGTTTCACACCACCGAATACTTCAAGCCGACCCGCGACATGAATGCCGACGACGTGGTCTGGAGCTTCCAGCGTCAACTGGACCCGAACCACCCATGGCACAAACTCTCGAGCGTGGGCTTCCCGTACTTTGAAAGCATGGGCTTCAAAGAACTGCTCAAAACCGTCGAGAAAGTCGACGACAACACGGTCAAGTTCACCCTGACCCGGCGCGAAGCGCCGTTCCTGGCCGACATCGCCATGGCGTTTTCCTCGGTCTATTCTGCCGAATACGCCGACCAGTTGCTCAAGGCCAACAAGACCGGCGATCTGAACAACAAGCCAATCGGCACCGGTCCGTTTATCTTCCAGCGCTACAACAAGGATGCCCAGGTTCGCTTCAAGGCCAACCCGGACTATTTCCGTGGCAAGCCGCCGGCCGATTCGCTGATCCTGGCGATCGCCACCGACAACAACGTGCGCCTGCAGAAGCTCAAGGCCAACGAATGCCAGATCGCCCTGTACCCGAAACCGGACGATATTCCGAGCATCAAGAAAGACACGAACCTGAAGGTCGATGAACTGAACGCGATGACCGTGTCCTACATCGCCATGAACACCACTCACAAGTACCTGAGTGATGTGCGGGTGCGTAAGGCCATCGACATCGCCTTCGACAAGGAAGCCTATGTCAACGCGCTGTTCGGCAAGGGCAACGCCACCGTAGCGGTCAACCCGTACCCGGACACCCTGCTGGGCTACAACCACACGCTGAAAAACCCGGCCCGCGATCTGGACAAGGCCCGCGCCCTGCTCAAGGAAGCCGGCGTACCGGAAGGCACCACGCTGACCCTGTTCACCCGCAACGGCGGTGGTCCGACCAACCCGAACCCGATGCTCGGTGCGCAGATGATGCAGGCTGACCTGGCCAAGGTCGGCATCAAGGTCGACATCCGCGTGATGGAATGGGGCGAAATGCTCAAACGCGCGAAAAACGGCGAACACGATATGGTTTCCGCCGGATGGGCGGGCGATAACGGCGACCCGGACAACTTCCTGACGCCTATGCTCAGTTGCGAAGCGGCCAAGAACGGCGAAAACTATGCACGCTGGTGCAGCGACAAGTTCCAGGCCCTGATCGACCAGGCACGGGAAAAAACCGACCCGGCCGAACGTGCGGCGCTGTACGAACAGGCTCAGGTTATTTTCAATCAGGACCAGCCATGGATTAGCATGGCGCACACTAGAATGTTCACCGCAATGCGCAACAACGTAGAGGGCTATCACATTAGCCCCCTCACCACGAATAACTTCGCCACCACCCAGGTGAAGTAAATAAGAAAACTCCCGGTGTCCCTGACCCCAGGGACACCAGGCACGCCTAACCGGCTGATGAGGTACACCACACGATGTTTAGTTTTATTGCCCGCCGACTGGGGTTACTGATCCCCACGTTCTTCGGCATCACCTTGCTGACTTTCGCGTTGATTCGCATGATCCCTGGCGACCCCGTGGAAGTCATGATGGGAGAACGTCGGGTCGACCCCGAAATGCACGCTCAGGCAATGGAACGCCTTGGTCTGAACAAGCCTCTTTACGCCCAGTACCTCGACTACATCGGGAAACTGGCCCACGGCGACCTGGGGGAATCCCTGCGTACCCGTGAAAGCGTCTGGAGCGAGTTCACCTCCCTATTCCCCGCGACCCTGGAACTGTCCATGGCCGCCCTGTTGTTCGCCGGCATCCTGGGCCTCCTGGCCGGGGTGATCGCGGCACTCAAGCGAGGATCCCTGTTCGACCATGGGGTGATGGGCATCTCCCTGGCGGGATATTCGATGCCGATCTTCTGGTGGGGCCTGATCCTGATCATGTTCTTCTCGGTGTCCCTGGGCTGGACCCCGGTGTCCGGGCGGATCGACCTTCTGTACGACATCGAGCCGCGCACCGGCTTCATGCTCATCGACACGCTGCTGGCCGATGACGTCAGCGCCTTCGTCGATGCCCTGCACCACCTGATCCTGCCGGCCATCGTGCTGGGTACCATTCCACTGGCGGTGATCGCGCGGATGACCCGTTCGTCGATGCTCGAAGTGTTGCGCGAGGATTACATCCGTACCGCCAAGGCCAAGGGCCTGTCGCCGTCGCGCGTGGTGTTCGTGCACGGCCTGCGTAACGCGCTGATCCCGGTACTGACCGTGGTCGGCCTGCAAGTGGGCACCCTGTTGGCCGGTGCGGTCCTGACCGAAACCATCTTTTCCTGGCCGGGCATCGGCAAATGGCTGATCGAAGCCATCGGCGCCCGTGACTATCCAGTCGTACAAAACGGCATCCTGTTAATCGCCTGCCTGGTGATCCTGGTCAACTTCGTAGTGGACATCCTCTACGGCTTTGCCAACCCACGCATCCGTCATCAGCGCTGAGGTCAATACCCCATGAGCACTCCAACATCCTCAGTAGCCACCGCCGCGTCCGCCGTGGATCAAAGCCTGCTGTACCCCTCGCCGTACAAAGAATTCTGGCAAGCGTTTTCCAAGAACAAAGGCGCCGTTGCCGGCCTGATGTTCATGCTGCTGGTGATTTTCTGCGCCATCTTCGCCCCGTGGGTCGCCCCCCATGACCCGAGCGAGCAGTACCGTGACTTCCTGCTGACCCCGCCAGCCTGGCTGGAAGGTGGGCAGATCCAGTTCCTGCTGGGTACCGATGAACTGGGCCGTGACCTGCTGTCGCGTCTGATCCAGGGTTCGCGCCTGTCGCTGCTGATCGGTTTGTCGTCGGTGGTGATGTCGCTGATCCCGGGCATCCTGCTGGGTCTGTTCGCCGGTTTCTTCCCGAAAGTGGTCGGCCCGACCATCATGCGTCTGATGGACATCATGCTGGCCCTGCCGTCGCTGCTGCTGGCCGTGGCGATCGTCGCCATCCTCGGCCCTGGCCTGATCAACACCGTGATCGCGATCGCCGTGGTGTCCCTGCCGTCCTATGTTCGTCTGACCCGCGCCGCGGTGATGGGCGAGCTGAACCGCGACTACGTGACCGCCGCCCGCCTGGCCGGTGCCGGCCTGCCACGCCTGATGTTCGTCACCGTGCTGCCCAACTGCATGGCGCCGCTGATCGTGCAGGCGACCCTGAGCTTCTCCTCGGCGATTCTCGATGCCGCCGCCCTGGGTTTCCTCGGCCTTGGCGTACAACCGCCAACCCCTGAGTGGGGCACCATGCTGGCTTCGGCCCGCGACTACATCGAACGCGCCTGGTGGGTCGTGAGCCTGCCGGGTTTGACCATTTTGCTCAGCGTGCTGGCAATCAACTTGATGGGCGACGGCCTGCGCGATGCGCTGGACCCGAAACTCAAGAACGCCGCCTGAGGAGATTCCAATGTCCCTGCTAGAAATCAAGAATCTCAACGTTCGCTTCGGCGACAAGAACGCCACCCCTGTGGTCGACGGCCTCGACCTGAAAGTGGACAAGGGCGAAGTGCTGGCCATCGTTGGCGAGTCCGGTTCCGGCAAGTCCGTGACCATGATGGCGCTGATGGGCCTGATCGAGCACCCGGGGATCGTCACCGCAGACTCGCTGAGCTTCGACGGGCAGAACATGCTCAAGCTGAGCAACCGTCAGCGTCGGCAGATCGTCGGTAAAGACCTGGCGATGGTGTTCCAGGACCCGATGACCGCGCTGAACCCAAGCTACACCGTGGGTTTCCAGATCGAAGAAGTGCTGCGCCTGCACCTGAAAATGTCCGGCAAGCAAGCCCGCAAACGCGCTATCGAGTTGCTGGAAAAAGTTGAAATCCCGGGCGCGGCCAGCCGCATGGACGCTTACCCGCATCAACTGTCAGGCGGTATGAGCCAGCGTGTCGCGATCGCCATGGCGATTGCCGGCGAACCGAAACTGTTGATCGCCGACGAACCGACCACTGCGTTGGACGTCACCATCCAGGCGCAGATCATGGACCTGCTGCTGGCCTTGCAGAAAGAGCAGAACATGGGCCTGGTGCTGATCACCCACGACCTCGCCGTCGTGGCTGAAACCGCCCAGCGCGTGTGCGTGATGTATGCAGGCCAGGCCGTTGAAGTCGGTCAGGTGCCGCAACTGTTCGACATCCCGGCGCACCCGTACAGCGAAGCGTTGCTCAAGGCGATTCCGGAACACAGCCTGGGCGCCTCGCGCCTGTCGACCCTGCCGGGCATCGTGCCGGGTCGCTACGACCGTCCGCAGGGCTGCCTGCTGTCGCCGCGCTGCCCGTACGTGCAGGACAACTGCCGCGTGCAGCGTCCGGCCCTTGACCCGAAAAGCAACAGCCTCGCCCGCTGCTTCTACCCGCTGAACCAGGAGGTGGCGTAATGGCCGTCGTTCTTACTGCCCGCGACCTGACCCGTCACTACGAAGTGTCCCGTGGCCTGTTCAAGGGTCACGCCACCGTCCGCGCCCTCAACGGTGTGTCGTTCGAGCTCGAAGCCGGCAAGACCCTCGCCGTTGTAGGTGAGTCGGGCTGCGGTAAATCCACCCTGGCCCGTGCCTTGACCCTGATCGAAGAGCCGTCCTCGGGTTCCTTGAAAATCGCCGGCCAGGAAGTGGCCGGCGCCGACAAGGCCCAGCGCAAGCAACTGCGCAAAGACGTGCAGATGGTGTTCCAGAGCCCGTACGCCTCGCTCAACCCGCGGCAGAAAATCGGTGATCAACTGGCCGAGCCGCTGCTGATCAACACCAACCTGTCGGCGGCCGAACGTCGCGAGAAAGTCCAGGCGATGATGAAGCAGGTGGGCTTGCGTCCAGAGCACTACCAACGTTATCCGCACATGTTCTCCGGCGGTCAGCGCCAGCGGATCGCCCTGGCCCGCGCGATGATGCTGCAACCGAAAGTGCTGGTGGCGGACGAACCGACCTCGGCGCTGGACGTGTCGATCCAGGCGCAGGTATTGAACCTGTTCATGGACCTGCAGCAGGAGTTCAACACCGGTTACGTGTTCATCTCCCACAACCTGGCCGTGGTGCAACACGTGGCCGATGACGTGATGGTGATGTACCTCGGTCGCCCGGTGGAAATCGGTCCGAAGAACGACATCTATGCCCGTCCTTTGCACCCGTACACCCAGGCACTGTTGTCGGCGACTCCAACCATCCACCCGGATCCGGACAAGCCGAAAATCAAGATCGTCGGCGAGCTGCCCAACCCGCTGAACCCGCCACCGGGCTGTGCCTTCCACAAGCGCTGCCCATATGCCACCGAGCGTTGCAGCAGCGAAGAGCCGGCCCTGCGCCTGCTCGACAGCCGCCAGGTCGCGTGCCACTACGCCGAGCAGTTCCTCGACGGCGCGGCGTAACGGTGAACTGAAAAACCTGTGGGAGCGAGCTTGCTCGCGAATGCGTCGTGTCAGTACACCTATTTGCTGACTGACAGACTGCATTCGCGAGCAAGCCCGCTCCCACAGGGTTTGGATGTTTGACTGGTAAACCCCTTCTGCCTCGACTGCGCATCAGTCGAGGCAGAAGGGGTTTTCTTTTGTCCGGCACTTACGTCTGGCTATCACCCTCGTCATCGGAATCATCGGAATCCGGCTCATCGGTGGTCGAGTCATCATCACCCTCGCTGCCACCCTGATCCTTATCGCCCGGCTCCGACTCGGACTTGGCGATCATCAATGCACTGTCGCCCACCTGCCCGCTCGACGCCTGCGTCTCGTGATCCTCGCACTCGGCCCAGGCCATCGACGTCCCGAAGGACAACATCACCAACACTTTCACTAGCAGCAAAACCCGAAACAACCTGTTCATAGCCGATTCCTTCCTGTCGAAGAGAGCCTGTCCGGCGCTGAATCAAATCTAGTTCCGATCAGCCCGGTTCTCCAGATAGGACGCTGACGACTGCGCGGAATTGCCACGAATCCAGAGATCGGTTTTGAATAAGCGTTATGCCAAAAGCACACAACCCTGTGGGAGCGAGCCTGCTCGCGATGGTCGTTAACGAAAACGCGGGAATCCTGATACCCCGTGGCGCTCTCTGGCTCATCGCGAGCATGCTCGCTCCTACAGGGGGATGCGACAGGCAATAAAAAACCCCGCAGCTTTCGCAACGGGGTTTTGGTGTTTCATTTCAGCGCTTAGTGATGCTCGCGGGTCGCGCGGAATTTCACGTCGGGCCAGCGCTCTTCCATCAGGGCCAGGTTGACCCGGGTCGGGGCGAGGTAGGTCAGGTGACCGCCGCCGTCCAGGGCCAGGTTTTCTACGGCCTTGTTGGCGAATTCCTCGAATTTCTTCTTGTCGCTGCATTCAACCCAACGGGCGGAGTACACGGTGATCGGCTCGTAGGAGCACTCGACCTTGTATTCCTCTTTCAGGCGGCTGGCGACCACATCGAACTGCAGCACGCCCACGGCGCCGAGGATGATGTCGTTGCTGCGCTCGGGGAAGAACACCTGGGTGGCGCCTTCTTCGGCCAGTTGTTGCAGGCCCTGGCGCAGTTGCTTGGATTTCAACGGGTCGCGCAGGCGTACGCGACGGAACAGTTCCGGGGCGAAGTGCGGGATGCCGGTGAAGCCCAGAGTTTCGCCTTCGCTGAAGGTGTCGCCGATCTGGATGGTGCCGTGGTTGTGCAGGCCGATGATGTCGCCGGCGAAGGCCTCTTCCAGTTGCTCACGCTCGGAGGAGAAGAACGTCAGGGCGTCGCCGATGCGCACGTCCTTGCCGGTGCGCACGTGGCGCATCTTCATGCCTTTTTCGTACTTGCCGGAGCAGATGCGCATGAAGGCGATGCGGTCGCGGTGCTTGGGGTCCATGTTCGCCTGGATCTTGAAGATGAAGCCCGAGAACTTCTCTTCCACCGGCTCCACGGTGCGCTCGTTGGCCACCCGAGCCAACGGGCGCGGCGCCCAGTCCACCACGGCGTCGAGCACGTGGTCGACACCGAAGTTGCCCAGGGCGGTACCGAAGAACACCGGGGTCAGTTGGCCGTCGAGGAATTCCTGCTGGTTGAACTCGTGGCAGGCGCCCTGCACCAGTTCCAGCTGCTCGATGAAGCGCTCGTACTCGTCGCCCAGGTGCGCCCGTGCCTCGTCGGAATCGAGCTTCTCGATGATCTTGGTTTCGGTGCGTTCGTGGCCGTGACCGGCGGTGTAGACAATGATGTAGTCGTCGGCGAGGTGGTACACGCCCTTGAAATCACGGTAGCAACCGATCGGCCAGGTGATCGGCGCGGCCTTGATCTTGAGGACGGCTTCGATCTCGTCGAGCAGTTCGATCGGGTCGCGGATGTCACGGTCGAGTTTGTTGATGAAGCTGACGATCGGCGTGTCGCGCAGACGGCAGACGTCCATCAGGGCGATGGTCCGAGGCTCTACGCCCTTACCGCCGTCGAGCACCATCAACGCCGAGTCCACCGCGGTCAGGGTGCGGTAGGTGTCTTCGGAGAAGTCTTCGTGGCCCGGGGTGTCGAGCAGGTTGATCATGTGCTCGCGATACGGGAACTGCATGACCGACGTGGTAATCGAGATACCCCGCTGCTTTTCCATTTCCATCCAGTCGGAGGTGGCATGGCGGTCGGACTTGCGGGATTTCACCGTACCGGCCACCGCAATCGCCTTGCCCATCAGCAAGAGCTTTTCGGTGATGGTGGTTTTACCGGCATCGGGGTGGGAAATAATGGCGAAAGTGCGGCGTTTCGCGACTTCGGCGGCCTGTTTGGTCATGGGAAATCGCCTGGCGGTGATTCAAAAAAGGGCGGCGAGTATAGCTTAAAACGTGATCAACGGACCACCGTCCAGAGGACCGGATCGCCCCGCAGCAGCCGTCTTCGGCAGCTCCTGCGAGTGCAAATAATGGAACCTTTTGAAACACGCAGGCGTCCACTCCCCTGTTACGCCCACCGTCAGGTGCTGAAAAATCAGCAACTTAGCCTGACAGGGCTGCGCTTATGGCTCGATCAGCCGTACACCTCCCCCGTAACGGCGGCAGGCGCTCGGCATCAGCTGCTTTCCGCGAACGCCTTACCCGGCAGCCAGGCATGGCATTGCCACACGGGACTGCGTTCGCCGACAAAGAAAAAAGGAGTCCGCCTGTGGCTATTCGCTATGGCAAAGGGCTGATAGGAGGCGCGCTGGTCATCGCCCTTCTGGCCCTGCTGGTCCACTGGATCGGCATCAACACGATCGAACACTACCGCGACGATTTGTTGTTCTACCTGCAAGCTCATCTGATTCTCGTCCTCGCGTCCATGCTGGCCGCCCTTGTCGTGGGCCTGCCTGCCGGTATCTACCTCAGCCGTCCGACCCGGGTCGAACGGGCCGAGCGCTTCATGCAGATCTTCAACATCGGCAACACCATCCCGCCACTGGCCGTACTGGCCATTGCCCTGGGCGTCCTGGGCATCGGCAGCGGACCGGCGATTTTCGCCCTGTTCCTCGCCTCACTGCTGCCCATCGTGCGCAACACCTATGAAGGCCTGAAAAACGTCCAGGGTTCGCTCAAGGAAGCCGCCGTCGGCATCGGCATGACCCCGCGCCAGGTGTTGTGGAAAGTCGAATTGCCTAACGCCGTGCCGATCATCATCGGCGGCGTGCGTGTGGCGCTGGCGATCAACGTCGGGACCGCGCCGCTCGCGTTCCTGATCGGCGCCAACAGCCTGGGCAGCCTGATTTTCCCCGGCATTGCCCTGAACAATCAGCCGCAACTGCTGCTCGGCGCGGCCTGCACCGCACTGCTGGCGTTGTTACTGGACGGCCTGGTGACCCTCGCCAGCCGTCTCTGGCTCGAACGCGGCTTGCGCCCGTCTTAAGCCTCGGCAAAGGAATACTCATGAAGACATCAAGCTTTTTACTGGGCTGCGTCCTGCTGTTCGCAGGGGTCGCCCAAGCGGCGGACAAACCCGTGTTGCGCATCGGCGCCCGGGTATTCACCGAACAGACCCTGCTGGCGGAAATCACCTCGCAATACCTGCGCACCAAGGGTTATGACGTGCAAGTGACCGGCGGCCTGGGCAGCAACCTGGCCCGCAGCGCCCACGAAAGCGGGCAACTGGACATGCTCTGGGAATACACCGGGGTGTCGTTGGTGGCCTACAACCATGTCACTGAAAAACTCGACAGCGCACAGTCCTACGCCCGGGTGAAAGAACTCGACAGCAAAAAAGGCCTGGTCTGGCTCACGCCGTCGAAATTCAGCAACACCTACGCTCTCGCGCTGCCGAAAAACGTCGCTGACCAATACCCGCAGATCAACACCATCAGCGATCTCAACAGCGTGCTGCGCCAGGAAGCCAAGACCAACCATCTGGTGGCGCTGGACACCGAGTTCGCCAACCGCTCCGACGGTCTGGACGGCATGGTGCAGCTGTACGACATGAACCTGACCCGCAAGAACATCCGGCAGATGGATGCAGGACTGGTCTACACCGCGCTGCGCAACGGCCAAGTATTCGCCGGGCTGGTCTACACCACCGACGGCCGTCTGAACGCCTTCAAGCTCAAACTGCTGGAGGACGACAAGCACTACTTCCCGGACTACACCGCCGCGCCCGTGGTGCGCCAGGCCTACCTCGACGCGCACCCGCAACTGGCCGAGCAACTCAAGCCATTGGCCGAACTGTTCGACGACAACACCATGCGCGAGCTCAATGCGCGAGTGGATGTCGATCACGAAAGCCCATCCACCGTGGCCGCTGATTTCCTGCGCCGGCATCCGATCAACTAAGGAGGAAAAGTCATGGAATTCTGGAACGCCTTTTCCCATCTCGACTGGCAGCAGGTGATGCACCTGACCTGGCAGCACATCACCCTGGTCGGTATCGCAGTGACCCTGGCGATTGTGGTCGGCGTGCCCCTGGGCATCCTGATGACACGCTTTCCCACTCTGGCCGGGCCACTGCAAGCCAGCGCCACCGTGCTGCTGACCGTGCCTTCGATCGCGCTGTTCGGCCTGCTGTTGCCGTTCTATTCGAAGTTCGGCCAGGGCCTGGGCCCGATGCCGGCGATCACCGCGGTATTCCTTTATTCACTGCTGCCGATCATGCGCAACACCTACCTGGCCCTGACCGGCGTCGAACCGGGCATCCGTGAAGCCGCCCGCGGCATCGGCATGACCTTCGGCCAGCGCCTGCGCATGGTCGAACTGCCCATCGCGTTGCCGGTGATCCTCGCGGGCGTGCGCACCGCCGTGGTGATGAACATCGGCGTCATGACCATCGCCGCCACCATCGGCGCCGGTGGCCTGGGCGTGCTCATCCTCGCTTCTATCAGCCGCAGCGACATGTCGATGCTGATCGTCGGCGCCGTGCTGGTCAGCCTGCTGGCCATCTTCGCCGACCTGCTTTTGCAATGGCTGCAACGTTCGCTGACTCCAAAAGGACTCCTCAAATGATCGAACTTCAAAACCTCAGCAAGACCTTCCAAAGCAACGGCAAAGACGTCAAGGCCGTGGACTCGGTGAGCCTGACCGTCAATGAAGGCGAGATCTGCGTGTTCCTCGGGCCATCGGGCTGCGGCAAAAGCACCACGCTGAAAATGATCAACCGCCTGATCAAGCCGACCTCGGGCAAGATCCTGATCAACGGCGAAGACACCACCGACCTCGACGAAGTGACCCTGCGGCGCAACATCGGCTACGTGATCCAGCAGATCGGCCTGTTCCCCAACATGACCATCGAAGAGAACATCGTGGTGGTGCCGAAACTGCTCGGCTGGGACAAACAGAAATGCCATGACCGCGCCCGCGAACTGATGAGCATGATCAAGCTGGAGCCCAAGCAGTATCTGCACCGCTACCCCCGTGAACTGTCCGGTGGCCAGCAGCAGCGGATCGGCGTGATCCGGGCCCTGGCGGCCGACGCGCCGTTGCTGTTGATGGACGAGCCGTTCGGCGCGGTCGACCCGATCAACCGCGAGATGATCCAGAACGAGTTCTTCGAGATGCAGCGGGCGCTGAACAAGACCGTGATCATGGTCAGCCACGACATCGACGAAGCCATCAAGCTCGGCGACAAAATTGCGATCTTCCGTGCCGGCAAACTGCTGCAGATCGACCACCCCGATACCCTGCTCGCACACCCGGTGGACGACTTCGTCAGCAACTTCGTCGGCCAGGACAGCACCCTCAAGCGCCTGCTGTTGGTGAAGGCCGAAGACGCAGCAGACAACGCACCGTCCGTCAGCCCGGAAACCCTGGTGGCCGATGCGCTGGAGTTGATGGATGAGCATGACCGTCGCTACGTGGTAGTCACCGACGGTGATAACAAGGCGCTGGGGTATGTAAGACGTCGCGACCTGCACCGTCAGACCGGCACCTGCGGCCAGTACCTGCGCCAGTTCAACGCCACGGCGGCCTACGACGAGCATCTGCGCATCCTGCTGTCGCGCATGTACGAGTTCAATCGTTCGTGGTTGCCGGTGATGGATGCCGAGCGGGTGTTCTTGGGTGAAGTGACGCAGGAGTCGATTGCCGAGTATCTGAGCTCGGGCAAGTCCCGTGGGGGCAAGACCAGTATCGTTTCGCCAGCAGAGATTGCACTGGCTTGACCGTAATCTGTGGCGAGGGAGCTTGCTCCCGCTCGGCTGCGCAGCAGCCGCAAAATCAAAAAGCGCGAGCCTGCGATAAATGGCGCTATTTGATTTCAGGGCCGCTGAGCGTCCCAACGGGAGCAAGCTCCCTCGCCACAAAAGCAATGGAGTCCCTTCCAATTCCCTCCCTCCGGGGAACATCACACCGTCACACAGGTCGGTTACATCAGTAGCTGTCAGGGACCGCACGACGGAAGCGTGCAAAAACGCGACATTTTTTGTTGATCTCGAGCCCCTCACGCCCTAAAGTTCGCGCCGAACGTCCATGCTGGAAACGATCCATCCGGCTCAAGTACTGACGACGAGACAGCAAGGCCAAGGGAAAGCAGCGCTTCCCATGGCCTTTTTGCTTTCGGCGACATGCCTTGGGAAGTAGGCGAACCAAAGTGGGGATACGGAGGACGTTCATTTGCACCCATTGATTACTAACGTTTGCCAGTAGGAGCTCCCAAGTATGTCGATCCAGGTCGAAGACTATTTCGCGCGCGAAACCTTTCAGAAAATGAAGGCGTTCGCCGACAAACAGGAAACCCCGTTCGTGGTGATCGACACCGCGATGATCAGCCAGGCCTATGACGACCTGCGCGCCGGTTTCGAATTCGCCAAGGTCTACTACGCGGTCAAGGCCAACCCGGCCGTGGAAATCATCGACCTGCTCAAGGAAAAAGGCTCGAGCTTCGACATCGCCTCGATCTACGAGCTGGACAAAGTGCTGAGCCGCGGCGTCAGCGCCGACCAGATCAGCTACGGCAACACCATCAAGAAGTCCAAGGACATCCGCTACTTCTACGACAAGGGCGTGCGCCTGTACGCCACCGACTCCGAAGCCGACCTGCGCAACATCGCCAAGGCCGCACCGGGCTCGAAAGTCTACGTGCGCATCCTCACCGAAGGCTCGACCACCGCCGACTGGCCGCTGTCGCGCAAATTCGGCTGCCAGACCGACATGGCCATGGACCTGCTGATCCTCGCCCGCGACCTGGGCCTGGTGCCGTACGGCATTTCGTTCCACGTCGGTTCGCAACAGCGCGACATCAGCGTCTGGGACGCAGCGATCGCCAAGGTCAAAGTGATCTTCGAGCGCCTGAAAGAAGAAGACGGCATCCACCTCAAGCTGATCAACATGGGTGGCGGCTTCCCGGCCAACTACATCACCCGCACCAACAGCCTGGAAACCTACGCTGAGGAAATCATCCGCTTCCTCAAGGAAGACTTTGGTGACGACCTGCCGGAAATCATCCTGGAGCCGGGCCGTTCGCTGATTGCCAACGCCGGCATCCTGGTCAGTGAAGTGGTGCTGGTTGCCCGTAAATCCCGTACCGCCGTCGAGCGTTGGGTGTACACGGATGTGGGCAAATTCTCCGGCCTGATCGAAACCATGGACGAAGCGATCAAGTTCCCGATCTGGACCGAGAAGAAAGGCGAAATGGAAGAAGTGGTCATCGCCGGCCCGACCTGCGACAGCGCCGACATCATGTATGAAAACTACAAGTACGGCCTGCCGCTGAACCTGGCCATCGGTGACCGCCTGTACTGGTTGTCGACCGGTGCCTACACCACCAGCTACAGCGCGGTGGAATTCAACGGCTTCCCGCCGCTGAAATCGTTCTACGTGTAAACGCTTCACGCTGACAACAAAAAGCCCATGACCTGTCATGGGCTTTTTTGTGGGCGAGTGGATCGTGCACCGTCCCTGTAGGAGCGAGCTTGCTCGCGATGGTCGTGAACGATGACGCTGGATGCCTGACACTGAGCGGCGCGCTTGAGTCCATCGCGAGCAAGCTCGCTCCTACAGGGGGGCTAATGTTTTTTCGAGTTCAGCGTAGCGCTGGGCATAGTCGGGTGCCAGAGCTCGGATTTGTGCATCGGTGGCGTTCAGCAACGCCTTGCTCGCCACCCGCAAGAAATTCAGGTTGCCGCCGGCCAGCGCCTGGCGTAACCACGCCAGCGCCTCTTCGATTTTACCTTCGTCCGCCAACACCGCGGCAAAACTGAACTGCCCCCGAAAGTCCCCACCCTCGGCCGATCGCCGATACCAGTCGCGGGCTGCGCTGGGATCTGCCGGGCAAACGCGCCCTTCTTCCAGATATCGCCCCAGCAGGTTCATCGACTTCGCATGGCCCTGTTCGGCGGCCTGTCGATAAAGGCGCAATGCCTGGGGTTCATCCGAAGCGACACCGCGCCCGGTCGCCAGCAGGTTGGCTAAGTTGTACATCGCCCAGTCCAGCCCCGCGTCTGCCGCCACCCGATAATGCCGGGCAGCCAACGCCGCATCTGCGAGACAGCCCCAGCCATGTTCATGACATCGGCCGAGCATGTTGCGCGCCATCAGGTGCCCTTGTCGGGCGGCGATCTCGAACCAGCGCAGCGCCAGCGGCTGATCCTGGGCGATGCCGTGTCCGTCCAGCAGGATCTGCCCGAGCAGTGCCTGGGCATCGACGACACCTTCACGCGCCGCCATCAAAATCGCCTGGGCCGCGCGCGCGGGGCTTTCTTCGAGCATGGCGGTGAGTGCATCGCCGTCGAGGATTTCCTCGCGGCGCAGTTGATAGCTCATACCTCAACCCAGCGGCGCAAGAGGTTGTGATAGGTGCCGGTCAGGCTGATCAGCGACGGGTGATCCGGCACATCGTGGGTCAATTGGCGGATCGCGCCGTCCATCTCGAACAGCAGTGCGCGCTGGCTGTCTTCGCGCACCAGGCTCTGGGTCCAGAAGAACGAGGCGTAGCGGGCGCCGCGCGTGACGGCATTGACCTTGTGCAGGCTGGTGCCGGGGTACAGCACCATGTCGCCGGCCGGCAACTTCACCCGTTGGGTGCCGAAGGTGTCCTGGATTTCCAGTTCGCCGCCGTCGTAATCCTCAGGCTCGCTGAAAAACAGCGTGGCCGATAGATCGGTGCGCACCCGTTCGATGCTGCCCTTGGGCTGGCGCACGGCGTTGTCGATGTGGAAATCGAAACTGCCGCCAGCGGTATAACAGTTCACCAGCGGTGGAAAGACCTTGTGCGGCAAGGCTGCTGACATGAACGGCGGATTTTTCCACAGCCGTTCCAGCATCGCTGCGCCGATCTCCTTGGCCAATGGATGACCTTCCGGCAGTTGCAGATTGTGCTTGGCCTTGGCCGACTGATAGCCGGCGGTAATCTTGCCGTCGGCCCAATCGGCCTGCTCCAGAGCCTCGCGAATGCGCTGCACTTCTTCTTTGTCGAACAAGCCGGGAATGTGCAACAGCATGGACAGGACACCTGAAAACCAAGGGGCGCCAATGGTATTGATTCTTATTGCCTGTGTAAAACCCGCAGGACGAACGAAACAGTAAAAACCGTAAGGACAAATTGTAAAGAATGTAAATTCAATGCAAATAGCAATATTTCGCAATTGATACGAATACGTGTTTACCCTATATTCCGCGGCCTCAAATCCTTGGGGAAGGGGAATCAAATGTCACGTCAACACCCACAACTACCGGTCAGTTCACCACGTCTGCTCGCATCCGCCATTGGCGTGGCGATCACGGCCGGATCTGCGGGCCATATGGTCTTTGCCGCTGAAAAAACCGATGAGAAAGCGCCGAGCAACACCCTTTCGCTGGGCGCGACCTCGATCACCGGCCAAGCCCAGGACGAGACTGCCTACAACGTCGAGAAAGCCTCTTCGCCCAAATACACCGCGCCATTGGTCGACACGCCGCGTTCGATCACCGTTATCCCGCAACAAGTCCTCAAGGACACCGGCGCCCTGAACATGCAGGACGCCTTGCGCACCGTTCCAGGCATCACCTTCGGCGCCGGTGAAGGCGGTAACCCGCAGGGCGACCGGCCGTTCATCCGGGGCTTCGACGCCCAGGGCGACACTTACCTGGACGGCGTGCGCGACACCGGTTCCCAGAGCCGCGAGATCTTCGCCGTGGAATCGATCGAAGTCAGCAAGGGCCCCAATTCGGCCATCGGCGGCCGGGGCGCCGCGGGCGGCAGCATCAACCTGGTGAGCAAGAAAGCACACCTGGGCAACTCGTTCGACGGTGGCTTTACCTGGGGTTCGGACCAGACCCAGCGCTACACCCTGGACGGCAACTACCAGTTCTCCGACACCGCCGCCGGCCGTCTGAACCTGATGAGCCACGAAAGCAACGTCGCCGGCCGCCAGAGCGTCGACTACGACCGTTGGGGCATCGCACCGTCCCTGGCGTTCGGCCTGGGCACCGACACCCGGGTCAACCTCGACTACTACCATCTGGAAAGCAACGACACGCCGGACTCGGGCATTCCATACTCGATCCCGACCGCAGGCTCGGCCGCCCGTACCAAGTCCAACCCGGACAAACCGGATGACGGCGGCAACAGCAGCAACTTCTATGGCCTCAATGACCGCGACTTCCGCAAAGGCCGCACCGACACCGCGACCATCGCCATCGAGCACGACCTGAGCGACGCGCTGACGGTCAGGAACACTCTGCGCCACGGCACCAGCATGCAGGACTACATCCTGACCCAGCCGGACGACAGCAAGGGCAACGTCAACAACGGCAGCGTGTGGCGCCGGGCCAACACCCGCGTGAGCAACACCGAGACCACCACCAACCAGACCGATCTGTTTGGTGACGTGTACATCGCCGGTTTCAAGAACAGTTTCGCCACCGGTATCGAACTGAGCCGCGAGGAAAGCAAGAAGTCCTCGTACAACGTCAATACCGACACCACGCCAGGCACCGCTGCCGCGACCACCAACTGCTCGCCGGCATTGATCGGCGCGCCGAGCGGCTACAACTGCACCTCGCTGTCCAACCCGAACCCGAACGATCCGTGGAACGGTGCGATCTCGCGCAACTACGCCGGCACCGAGACCAAGGCCAACACCTACGCGCTGTATGTGTTCGACACCCTGGAGCTGTCCGAGCAGTGGCTGGTGAACATGGGCCTGCGCTACGACCACTTCGACACCGACTACAAAACCTACACCGCCGCTGGCGCCACCACGGCCAAGGGCGATGATGTCAGCGAGTTCGTCACCGGTCAGTTCGGCATCGTCTACAAGCCGGCGGAAAACGGCAGCATCTACGCGTCCTATGCCACGTCTGCCACCCCACCGGGCGCTACCCTCGGCGAAGGTCAGGAAGGCAATCCGCTAGGCGGCACCCCGGACCGCAGCGGCAACCTGCTGAGCAGCGACATGGAGCCGGAAACCACCAGGAACTACGAGATCGGTACCAAGTGGGACTTGATGAATGATCGCCTGTCGCTGACCGCCGATATCTTCCGCACCGAGAAGGACAACGCGCGGGTGCAGACCGACACCACCTCGTACGAAAACGTCGGCAAGACCCGCGTTCAAGGTGTGGAGCTGTCGGCCACCGGCAAGCTTACCGACAAGTGGCAAGTGTTCGCCGGCTACGCCTACATGGACAGCGAACAGATCGACGGCGGCCCCCTGGGCAAGGCCAACGACGGCAACGAACTGCCGAACACGCCGAAAAACAGCGCCAGCCTGTGGACCACCTATCAAGTCACGCCGAAGCTGACCATCGGTGGCGGCGCATTCTACGTCGACGACGTATTCGGCAGCGTAGCGAACACCACCATGGTCGATTCCTACGTTCGCTACGATGCGATGGCCGCCTACAAGCTGACCAAGAACATCGACCTGCAACTGAACCTGCAGAACCTGACCGATGAAACCTACTACGACAAAGCCTTCTCGACCCACTTCGCCAACCAGGCGGCAGGGCGCACGGCGTTGCTGAGCACCAATTTCCACTTCTGATGCAAATGTGAAAACCGGCCGCCTGTAGGAGCGAGCTCGCTCGCGATGGTCGTCAACGAAGACGCGGGGAGCCTGGTGCCCCGCGGCGTTCTCGGGTTCATCGCGAGCATGCTCGCTCCTACAAGGGCAACGCGGTCCCTGTTCGCGATGGTCGTTAACGATGACGCGGGGAGCCTGGTACCCCGCGGCGCTCTCGGGTTCATCGCGAGCATGCTCGCTCCTACAAGGGCAACGCGGTCCCTGTTCGCGATGGTCGTTAACGATGACGCGGGGAAACTGGTGCCCCGCGGCGTTCTCGGGTTCATCGCGAGCGAGCTCGCTCCTACAAGGGCGACTCGGTCCATGTAGGAGCGAACTTGTTCGCGATGGTCGTCAACGATGACGCGGGGAAACTGATGTCCCGCGTTGTTCTGATGATCATCGCGAGCGAGCTCGCTCCTACAGCAGGGCAAAGGTTGGAGTTGGCCCCGTTCACCCCGGTGAATGGGGCTTTTGTGTGTAAAAAAGAATGTTTCTCGACAACCCGCGGCAGCATAATGCGCGCCGTGATCAATCATCCGAACGAACAAGGCGAGTGACGTGTTGAAGAAAACCCTGTTCCAGTTGCACTGGTTTTTTGGCATCAGCGCCGGACTGGTCCTGGCCCTGATGGGCATCACCGGGGCGACGGTCTCGTTTCAGGACGAAATCCTGTACGCGCTCAACCCGTCTGTGTTGCAGGTGCAAAAGCAGGTCGCTGGCGTCTTGCCGCCCGCCGAACTGGTGGAAAAAGTCGAAGCCGCCACGGGCTTGAAAGTCGCAATGCTCTCGGTGGACATCGACAGCGACAATGCCGCCCGCGCCTTCTTCACCCCGGCACCGGGGGAACGTCGCGGCCCGATGCGGTTTTTCGACCCCTACACCGGCCAACTGCTGGGCGACGCCAGCGGTCAGCAATTCTTCGGCCTGATGCTGCAACTGCACCGTTTTCTGCTGATGGGCGACAGCGGCCGACAGATCACCGGCGCCTGCACGCTGATCCTGGTGTTCTTCTGCCTGTCGGGCCTGTACCTGCGCTGGCCCCGCCAGTGGAAAAGCTGGCGCGCCTGGCTGACCCTGGACTGGAAGAAAAAGGGCCGCAGCTTCAACTGGGACCTGCACTCGGTTGCCGGTACCTGGGTCCTGGTGTTCTACCTGCTGTCGGCGTTGACCGGGTTGTCCTGGTCCTACGAGTGGTACAACAAGGGCCTGACCCAACTGCTTTCCGATTCGCCACAGAACGAACGGGTGCGCGGTGGTCGTGGCCCGGCCCCCAGCGGCCCGGCGCCAACTGCCGATTACGCGGCCATGTGGAGCAGCATCTACAGTGCGGCCGGCCCTGGCCTGAGTTTTTACAACACACGCATGCCACCGGTGGCCGGCCAACCGGCGACTGTTTTTTACCTGTTGAAAGATTCACCCCACGACCGCGCCCTGAACCAGATCACCCTCGACCCGGTCACCGGCGTGATCAAACGCCATGACCGCTACAGCGACAAGAGTTTCAAGGCGCAGTTGCTGACCAGCATCTACGCGCTGCACACCGGCAGTTACTTCGGCATCGGCGGGCGCATCATCCTGACGCTCGCCGCCCTGACCATGCCGCTGTTTTTCGTCACCGGCTGGTTGCTGTACCTCGACCGTCGCCGCAAGAAACGCCAGATCAAGGACGCCCGCAAAGGCCTGAACCAACCAGGCAGCGATGCCCCTGCGTGGCTGATCAGCTTCGCCAGCCAGAGCGGTTTTGCCGAGCAACTGGCCTGGCAGACCGCCGGCCAGTTGCAGGCCGCCGGGTTGCCGGTCAAGGTGCAGCCACTGGCGAGCGTCAGCGAGCAGGACCTGCGGGATTCGAGCAACGCGCTGTTCGTGGTCAGCACCTTTGGCGACGGCGAAGCACCGGACAGCGCCCGTGGTTTCGAGCGCAAGGTACTCGGCCGAGCACTGAGCCTGGGCAGCCTGAACTACGCTGTGCTGGGCCTTGGTGACCGCCAGTATCAGCACTTCTGCGGTTTTGCCCGACGCCTGCACAACTGGCTTGGCGAACATGGCGGCAAGACCCTGTTCGCCCCGGTGGAAGTCGACAGCGGCGATCCTTACGCCCTGCGCCACTGGCAACAGCAACTCGGCCTGCTGACCGGTCAGGCGCCGGTGGACACCTGGCAAGCGCCGAGCTACGACAACTGGACGCTGGTGCGCCGCGAACTGATCAACCCGGACAGCAGCGGTTCACCCGTCTATTTACTGGGCCTCACCGCGCCGAGCACCAGCAGTTGGCTGGCCGGTGACCTGGTGGAAGTGCTGCCACGCAATTGCCCGTGGGCAATCGAGCATTTCCTTGAAGGCCTGGGCATCGACGGGCGCGCGGCTATCGTTCACGACGGCCTCTCGCAACCGCTGGAACAAGCCCTTGCCAGCCGGCAGCTGCCCGAAAATCGCAGTCATCTGGTCGGCCTGCACGCACAGGCGTTAGTCGATGCCCTGGTGCCGTTGGCCATGCGCGAATACTCCATCGCGTCCATTGCCGCCGACGGCATCCTGGAATTGATCGTGCGCCAGGAACTGCACCCCGATGGCAGCCTGGGGGTCGGCTCCGGCTGGCTCACCGAGCATGCACCTGTGGGCGCCAGCATCAGCCTGCGGGTGCGCCGCAACAGCGGTTTCCACCTGCCCAACGAGCCGGTACCGATGATCCTGATCGGCAACGGTACCGGGCTGGCCGGGTTGCGCAGCCTGCTCAAGGCGCGCATCGCCGATGGCCAGCAGCGCCAATGGCTGTTGTTCGGCGAGCGCAATCGCGAACACGATTACCTGTGTCGCGATGAGCTGGAAGAATGGTTGATTTCCGGCGACCTGCAGCGCCTGGACCTGGCGTTCTCCCGGGACCAGGCCGAGAAGATCTACGTCCAGGACCGCCTGCGCGAATTGGCCGATGAACTGAAGAAATGGCTGGCCGACGGCGCCGTGATCTACATCTGCGGCAGCCTGCAGGGCATGGCCTCGGGGGTCGACCAGGTACTCAACGAAGTACTGGGCGCTGCCGAAGTCGAACGCCTGATCGAACAGGGCCGCTACCGCCGCGACGTTTACTGACCCACCGCCTCCCTGTGGGAGCGGGCTTGCTCGCGAAGACGGATCAACCTTCAACACATTTGTTGACTGGTAGACCGCTTTCGCGAGCAAGCCCGCTCCCACATTCAGGACAGTTTCGACGGGACTTCCTCAGACGGGCTGCAACTTGTGCTCATACACCGATACACCATCCAGATCCCGCAACACCACGCTCAACTCCCCGCTCTGCCCATCGATATTCACCTCACCAAAAAACTGAAACCCGGCAAACGGTGAAACGTTTTGCGCCGGCGGTGCTTTCTGGAACACCACCTCGGGACCGAAGGTTTTATCCAGCGGGTTGGGCCCGAAGCTGCCGGCATTCAGGGGCCCGGCAACGAATTCCCAGAACGGTTCGAAATCCTGAAACGCGGCGCGATCGGGGTGGTAGTGATGGGCCGCGCAGTAATGCACATCCGCCGTCAGGAACACGAAGTTGCGCACCTGCTGCGCCCGCAGAAAACCCAACAACTCGGCGACTTCCAGCTCCCTTCCCTGGGCCGGCCCCGGGTCGCCGTTGGCCACGGCTTCCCAACGCATTACACCGGGGCTGACCTCGCCATCGGGCACGCCAAGGCCGATGGGCATGTCGGCGGCGATGACCTTCCACTGGGCGTTCGAGGCTTTTAGCGAGGCCTTGAGCCAGTCCAGTTGTTCGCGTCCGAGAAAGGGCTTGGCCTTGCCCAGGTTGTCATCGTTGGCATCGCGGTAACTGCGCATGTCGAGCACGAACACATCAAGCAGCGGCCCGTAGCTGAGCTGGCGGTAAATCCGCCCGCCGCCATCGGCGCTCTGCAACCGCATCGGTGCGTATTCGAGCCACGCCTGTCGCGCGCGGCCCACCAGGCTGTGGATATCTTTGCCGATGTATCGCTCATCCAATTGTTTGCCCGGTGACCAGTTGTTCACCACCTCATGGTCGTCCCACTGCCAGATCTGCGGCACCTCGGCATTGAAACGACGGATATTTTCGTCCATCAGGTTGTAGCGGTAATTGCCACGGTATTCATCGAGGGTCTCGGCAACTTTGCTCTTGGCCTCGCTGGTGATGTTGCGCCACACCCGTCCGCTTTCGGTGATGAGTTGCGCCGGTACGGGGCCGTCGGCGTAGATGGTGTCGCCGCTGTGGATAAAGAAGTCCGGCAGGCGCAGGCGCATGGCTTCGTAGATGCGCATGCCACCGATGTCCGGGTTGATGCCGAAGCCCTGGCCGACGGTGTCGCCGCTCCAGACGAAGCGAATGTCGCGGCGGGCTTGCGGCACGCTGCGCAGGTGGCCGAACCAGGGCTCGCTGGCGACACCGGTCTGGGCGTCTTCAAAGTGCACGCGATAGAAAATCGCCTGGTCGGCGGGCAGCCCGGTCAGTTCGACACGGGCGGTGAAGTCGGTGCGGGCATCGGCCAGGGCCGAAACGAATCGCCGGGGGTTGGGGAACAGGCTGCGGGTGTCCCACTCCACCACCATCCGCGCCGGGCGGTCACTGCGACTCCAGACAATGGCGCGGTCACCGAGCAAGTCGCCGGACTGCACGCCATCGGTCATCTGGGGACGATCCTTGACCGAAGCGATCACCGCCGGCGCCAGCCCTGGCAACAGCAGCCCGGCGCCAACGGCTTGAATGACTCGACGGCGGCCGAGGTCGAATTCGCTCATGGTGTTCTCCCTGAAAAAGGAAAACTAAAACATGACTGGATGTATCGAATATGACAGAAAAGATCGCAGCCTGCGGCAGTTCCTGCATTGACATGAGATGCCCTGCAGGCGCTGCCGCAGGCTGCGATCTTTGGATTTACCGACTTAATCCTTCGTCATCCCGCACCGCACTAACAGGACACGAAACCCTGGAACAATTGTTATTCAATCGGCACATTTCATTGCAATCAATGTATGAATCCCGCCCTGCCCTGTTAATAAGGCATTGATCGCTGGTGCCACTTCTATATACGCCGTTGCGATCATTATCTCTTCCCTGAAAAACACACAACACCGACCCACCGCCCACACCGCCATTTATATTGCAGTAGTAACCACCGACGATGCCCCAGGCGCCGTTGCACAGACCGGCGTTGGCTTCGGTGGCGATGGCCGCTTTGCCGGTGATGAGGAAAAACGAACAGATAATCGATATTACAACTGCCTTCCATGAGAACGTTTGTTGCTTCCTTGCTAACTTCATCTTTTATTACTCTCGCGTTGGATTGAAAAATAAATCCTAAATAAAACCCGCGAGAAAAACAGCGACACCCAATATCAGGTAATCATACAAACAACGCCGCGCATCCTTGTGGGAGCGGGCTTGCTCGCGAAGGCGTAGTGTCAGACGACTTTTACGTCACTGACAGACCGCCTTCGCGAGCAAGCCCTCTCCCACAGGAGTCCGGTTTCAGGCGCTGACCGGTTCTACCGCCAGCTCCACAACCTCAGGCCTTTTGACCAGGGCATACACCACCGCCGTCAGCAAACTCCCGGCCACGATCGCCAGCAGATACAACAAGGCATGGTTGATCGCATTGGGGATCAGCAGCACGAACAAGCCACCGTGGGGCGCCATCAGTTTGCAGCCGAAATACATCGACAACGCACCGGTCAGCGCGCCGCCGGCGATGCTCGCTGGTATCACTCGCAACGGGTCCTTGGCGGCGAACGGGATCGCGCCTTCGGAGATGAAGCACAAGCCGAGCACCAGCGCCGCTTTGCCGGCCTCGCGTTCGGTCTGGGCAAACTTGCGTCGGGCGATGAAGGTGGCGATGCCCAGACCAATCGGCGGCACCATGCCTGCGGCCATGGTCGCGGCCATCGGCGCATAACTCTGCGACGCCAGCAGCCCTACCGAGAACGCATAGGCCGCCTTGTTGATCGGCCCGCCGAGGTCGACGCACATCATGCCGCCCAGCAGCACGCCAAGCAGGATCGCGTTGGTGGTGCCCATGCTGTCGAGGAAATGGGTCAGCGCTTCGAGCATCCCGGCCACCGGTTTGCCAACCACGTAGATCATCACCAGACCGGTGAACAGACTGGCCAGCAGCGGGATGATCAGGATCGGTTTCAGCGCCTCGAGACTTTGCGGCAACCGTGCATAACGGTTGATCGCCTGGGCCGCATAACCGGCGATGAAACCGGCAATGATCCCGCCGATGAAGCCAGCGCCCAGAGTGCTGGCCAGCAACCCGCCGATCATCCCCGGCGCCAGGCCCGGACGGTCTGCGATGGAGTAAGCGATGTAGCCTGCGAGCAGCGGCACCATCAGTTTGAACGCGGTGTCACCGCCGATCTGCATCAACGCCGCCGCCAACGTGCCGGGCTCCTTGAACGCGGTAATGCCGAACACGAACGACAGGGCGATCATCAGGCCGCCCGCCACCACCATCGGCAACATGAACGACACACCGGTCAGCAGGTGTTTGTAGACGCCGGTTTTCTCTGTCTTGGCCGGGCCTTTGGCGCCGGTCGATGCGCTTTCCTGAACGCCTTCGGCCAGGGCTTTGTTCAGCGTCGCTTCGGCCTGTTTGAGGGCGATGCCAGTGCCGCAGCGGTAGATTTTCTTGCCGGCAAACCGCTCGGTAGCCACCTCGATATCCGCCGCCAGCAGCACCACGTCGGCATCGGCAATGGCTTGTGCACTCAGCGGATTGCGCGCACCGACCGAGCCCTGGGTTTCCACCTGCAGGTCATAGCCCAGGCGCTTGGCCGCTTGCTGCAAGGCTTCGGCGGCCATGAAGGTGTGGGCGACACCGGTCGGGCATGCGGTGACCGCGACCAGGCGTGGGGCGTTACGGGCGACGGCGACAGGCTCGACGGTCGCTTGCGGCGTGACATGAACCTGCGCCTCTTGTGCACCACGGCGCAGCACCGCGTCGACATCCTGCAACGCCTGCGCGGGTGTACTCTGGAACACCCGCTTGCCGACAAATCGGGACATGTCCACCGGCGCGCTGATCACCAGCAACACCCACTCGGCCGCCTCAATCGTGGCCGCCGACAGTTGCCGCTCCGGATGCGCCGCATCGCTGACTTCTACGCTGGTGCTCCAGCCCTGACGCTGGGCCGCTGCATCGAGCAACCGGGCGCACAGCACACTGGTGACCATGCCGTTGGGGCAGGCAGTAACAATGGCTAACTTCATGACCAACCCTCTTATTGTTCTGTCAGGGGGCGCACGCGCACACCCTGTTCGAGCAGCGCCAGTTGCGCCGCATCGCCAATGCCGAAACCGATCTGGGTGACCGCCATCGCGGCAATCGCCGTGGCGGTGCGCAAGGTTTGCTCAGGGGTGTCGGCGCTGAGCAGACCGTGAAGCATGCCCGCCAGCAACGAATCCCCCGCGCCCACCGTACTGGCGACGCTGACCCTGGGCGGCGTGGCATGCAGCGCCGAACCGACGCTGAACCAGTTCACGCCGTCTGCGCCATGGGAAATCACCACGTGCTCGATGCCCTGGGCGTGCAGGCGACTCGCCGCCTCAGCTTGCGCCAGCACCGACACCACCTCGCCGCCAAGCACTTCGGCCAGCTCTTCGGTGTTCGGTTTGATCAGCCAAGGACCGGCCTTCAGCGCTGCCGCCAAAGCCTCGCCGCTGGTATCAAGCGCGACCTTCAACCCCAGGTTTTTCAAGCGCAGGATCAGCGCCTGCAACCACTGCGGGCTGACGCCCTGGGGCAGGCTGCCGGCGACCACGACCGCGTCGTGCCCGGGGGCAATCAGCTCCAGGCGGTCGAGCAACGCCTGTTGCGCCGCTGCGCTGACTTTCGGCCCCGGACCATTGATATCAGTGATGCGCCCGTCACTTTCCGCCAGTTTGATGTTGCTACGGGTTTCGCCGGGGACGCGGATAAAGGCGTCGACAAAGCCGCGCTTGGCAAACAGGGTTTCAAAAGCTTGAAGATTGTCTTCACCCAGGAATCCGCTGACGGTGAGCTGATGCCCCAGGTCCGCCAACACTTGCGCCACGTTCACGCCTTTGCCGGCAGCATGGGTGTGCATGTCTTCGCTGCGGTTGACCTGGCCGGGCTCCAGGCGCGGCAACTGCACGGTCAGGTCCAGCGCGGGGTTGAGGGTCAGGGTCAGAATCTTGGCCATCACAGGGCCTCCACGAGTGCGCGCACTTCATCGGCGCTGCCCACGGCGAGCGCCTGGCGGGCGAGGGTTTGGCTCTGGCTCAGGCTCAGTTCGCGAATCCGCGCCTTGACCTCGGGGATGCTGCGCCCGCCTACGCTGAGTTCATCCACCCCCAGCCCGACCAACACCGGCACCGCCAACGGATCGGCCGCCAGTTCGCCGCACACGCCGACCCATTTGCCGTGGGCATGGGCTGCGCGCACGGTGATGTCGATCAGTTGCAGCACCGCCGGGTGCAAGCCATCGGCCTGGGCCGACAGGGTCGGGTGACCACGGTCGATGGCCAGGGTGTATTGGGTCAGGTCGTTGGTGCCGACACTGAAAAAATCGACCTCTTTGGCCAGCACCGGCGCCAGCAACGCGGCCGACGGCACTTCGATCATGATCCCCAGTTGCAGGTCCGCCACCGGAATTTCCTGGCGCAGACGCTCGGTCATGTCACGGGCCTGGCGCCACTCGTCGACGCTGCCGACCATGGGAAACATGATGCGCAATGGACGGTTGTCGGCGGCCCGCAGCAAGGCGCGCAATTGCGCTTCCATGATTTTGGGTCGTTGCAACGTCAGGCGAATGCCACGCACGCCGAGGAACGGGTTTTCTTCCTTGGCGATCGGCCAATAAGGCAGCGGTTTGTCGCCACCGACGTCGAGGGTGCGCACCACCAGCGGCCTCCCGGCGAGGCCGTCGAGCACGCGGCGGTATTCGGTTTCCTGGGTGGCTTCGTCCGGCGCTTGCGGGTGGGCCATGAAAATCAGTTCGGTGCGCAACAGGCCGATGCCTTCGGCCCCCTGCTCCACCGCGCCGAGCACACCGGCGCTTTCACCGACGTTGGCGAACACTTCCACGGCGTGGCCATCGGTGGTCAGCGCCGGTTGGTGGCGCTGTTCGGCGGCGGCCTTGAGCCTTTGCTCGCGGGTATCGCGCTCTTCGGTGGCACGCTGCAGGGTCGCCGGGTCAGCGTCCACGTGCAGGCGACCGCGTTGGCCATCGATGAGCAAGGGCGTGCCCGGTGCCAGCAGCAACACGGCCGCACCGGCACCGACCAATGCCGGAATGCCGAGAGCCCGGGCGACGATGGCGCTGTGGGCCGTGGAGCCGCCACGGGCGGTGAGAATGCCGGCCACACGGGTCGGATCAAGACGCGCCACGTCCGAGGGGCCGACTTCGTCCATCACCAGGATGTAGGGTTGCTCCGGTTCGTTCGGCGTTTCAATGCCACAGAGCTGCGCCAATACCCGGCGACCGATATCGCGCAAATCGGCGGCGCGCTCGGCGAGCAAAGCATCCTGCAAGGATTCCTGTTGCCGGGCAGCCGCTTCGATCACCGACATCCATGCTGCTTCGGCGCTTTCGCCCTGTTTGAGGCGAGTGTCGACTTCGTCGGTCAATTCCGGGTCGTCGAGCATTTCCTGGTGGGTGACGAAAATCTCGCGAATCGCCTTGGCCTTGCTGCGCTCGATCAATCCCTGAATGTCGCTGCGCACCTGCGCCAGCGCTTGTCTTAGACGTTCACGCTCTATGGCGGCGGACTCACCGCGCAGCGGGTAATCGATGGCTTGCTGCACCTGAATATGTGCCGGGCCGATGGCGATGCCGGGGGCGGCGGCGATGGCCTGCACCACACTGCCGGACGCCGGGGCGAGCAACACTTGGGCGATGTCGGCGACGATTTCACTTGGCTGGTTGAACGCTGGCAACGGCTCGACTTCTTCGCCGAGACCTTCTTCGATAGCCGCCAACAAGGCCGGTAACGCGTCGGCGGCGATGCTCGGTTCGGCGATGATTTCCAGCACCTGACCGCGACGGGCACCGAGGCTGAGCAGCTTGCTCAAGCTCTTGACCGACACAGCGCTGTCCTGACCATCGACGAGGCGGATGCGAATCTCGCCTTCAAAACTTTTCGCCAGTTGCGCGAGGATTTTTGCCGGCCGAGCATGCAAGCCGTGGGCGTTGGCCAGGGTGATCCGGGCGCTCGGCCAGTCCGCCGGCAGTTCCCCGCCGAGCACTTCAAGCACTGCGCGGCAACTGGTGGCGCGGCCCAGTTCATGTCCACGGCCCTCGATCAGCAAGGCGCACAGGCGTTCGAGCAAGGCTTGATGGGCCTCGCCCAGACTGGCCAGGCAAAACAGCCCGCTCAACGGTTGGCCGAGGTAACGCAGCGGTTTGTCCGGGGTGACGAAGGCCAGTCCCGGGCGCTTGACGGTTTGCTCGCTGTGCAGCCACCACAGGCCATCGCCCAGGGGCAGTGCCTCGACCTGCTGCAATACCGCGGAAAATCCGCTGCTGACGCAGTCGGCCTGGCGCAGCAAACGCGCGCCGCGCCACACCAGTTCTTCGAAATCTTCGGCAGCAACGCCCAGGCCGATCATCTGTGCATCCAGCGCCAACTCCTGTGGCGCGCCTTGCAGCAGTTTGAGCAGCGCTTGGGCGGAACTGGCGCGGCGCAAGGCCTGACCCAGGTCGGTTTCACCCAGGGCGCGGGTGAGCAATTGCAGCAAGCGCAGGTGCTCATCGGATTTGGCGGCGATGCCAATCGCCAGGTACACGATCTGCCCGTCGCCCCAGTCCACACCCTCGGGGAACTGCATCAGGCGAACGCCGGTGGTGAACACCTGATCGCGGGTTTGCGGCGTACCGTGGGGAATGGCAATACCCTGACCGAGAAAGGTCGAGCCCTGGGCTTCGCGTGCCTGCAGGCCAGCGAGATACCCCTCGGCGACCAGACCATCGGCAACCAGGTGCCGGGCCAGCATCTGCAACGCCTCGGACTTATCCACAGCCGACTGGCCAATGGATATCTGCTCTACGGTGAGCTCGAGCATGCTTTCTCCTTTTTGGCGCCCTTGGGCACCAGGTATTGTTTTGGATGATTCAGCTTAGGCAATGGTCTTTCGGCAGCGTTTGGCAGTTTCGCGGCAGAACTGACCAAAGGCACCCATAATGTAGAAAATACGCCTGCTGAAACGTTTAATCTAGCAGGATTGGCACGTTACTCGATAATCTCGAACTCTTGAAGTCCAATTGTCGGATGCGCCGCGTCACGGGTCGACTGCCGGAATCGGTTAGGATTGACCAAACTGTCGGGCATGCTCGAACAAAACAAGGAAACAACGGTTGAAACTCAGTGATATTGCCCAGTTGGCCGGTGTGTCCGTGACCACCGCCAGCTATGTCATCAATGGCAAGGCCGAACAGCAACGCATCAGCAGCGCAACCGTCGAGCGCGTACGCGCAGTGGTGGAGCAGCATGGCTTTACGCCAAATCCACAGGCCGCCGGACTGCGCAGTCGCCATACCCGGACCCTGGGATTCATTTTGCCGGACCTGGAAAACCCCAGTTACGCGCGAATCGCCAAATTGCTGGAACAGGGTGCGCGGGCTCGCGGCTATCAGTTGCTGATCGCCAGTTCCGACGATGCGCCAGACAGCGAGCGGCAATTGCTGCAACTGTTCCGCGCCCGGCGCTGTGACGCGCTGATCGTCGCCAGTTGCCTGCCCGCCGGCGACGACAGCTATCGCCAGTTGCAGGCCAAAGGCATTCCGATCATCGCCATCGACCGGGTCATGGAGCCGGAGCATTTCTGTTCGGTGATCAGCGATGACCGCGAAGCCAGCCTGCAGTTGACCCGCAGCCTGCTCGACCCACTGCCCAAACAGATTGCCCTGATCGGTGCCCGCCCCGAGCTGAGCATCAGCCAGGAACGGGCCGCTGGGTTCAGGGAAGCTCTGGCCGGCTACAAGGGCGAAGTGCTGATCGAGCATGGCGAATCCTTCAGTCGCGAATGCGGCAAGCAATTGATGGAAGAACTACTGCAGCGCGTAGGGCATTTACCCGAGGCGCTGGTGACCACGTCCTACGTGCTGCTTCAAGGCGTGTTCGATGCCTTGCATGACTTCCCGCTGAAAAACCGCCCGCTGCGCCTCGGCACCTTCGGCGATACACAGTTGCTGGACTTCCTGCCCTTGCCGGTCAATGCCATGGCCCAGCAGCACCAATTGATCGCCGACAAGGCCCTGGCCCTGGCCCTGGCGGCCATCGAGCAGTCCGATTACCAACCCGGCGTGCAGGCCATCGCCCGCACCTTCAAGCAGCGTATCCGCCAGGATTGAACCGTGGAATTGATCGACACCCACACCCACCTGGACTTCCCCGACTTCGACGCCGATCGTCAGGCGCTGATGAGCGAAAGCCGCGCCCTCGGGGTGCGTCGAATGGTGGTGCTGGGGGTTTATCAAGGGAATTGGCAGCGGGTCTGGGCGCTGGTGCAAAACGATCCCGACCTGCATGCCGCCCTCGGTTTGCATCCGGTGTACCTGGAGGATCACAGGCCCGAACACCTGGCCGAACTGGGTGACTGGCTGACGCGCCTGAGCGGTCATCGGCAACTGTGCGCGGTGGGCGAAATCGGCCTGGACTACTTCATCGAAACCCTGGACCGCGAACGCCAGCAGGCGCTGTTCGACGCGCAATTGCAGATGGCGGTGGACTTCAACCTGCCAGCGCTGATCCATGTGCGGCGCAGCCATGCGGCGGTGATTGCAACGCTCAAACGCTTCAAATTGAAACGGGCCGGCATCATCCACGCCTTCGCCGGTAGCCGCGAAGAAGCCCGGGAATATATCAAGCTGGGTTTCAAGCTCGGTCTGGGCGGCGCCGCCACCTGGCCCCAGGCCCTGCGCATGCATCGCGTGCTGGCCGAGTTGCCGTTGGAAGCGGTGGTGCTGGAAACCGACGCACCGGACATGGCACCCGCCATGTTTGCTGGCCAACGCAACAGCCCGGCGCACCTGCCGGCGATTTGTGAGGCGTTGGCGGGGATCATGGGGGTAGCGCCGCAACAGTTGGCGGCCGTGAGCACAGCCAACGCTTGTGAGCTGTTCAACTGGTAATTACTGATCCCACCCATCCATTGTGGGAGCGGGCTTGCTCGCGAAAGCGGTATATCAGTCGCATCATCGTTGACTGACACTGCGCTTTCGCGAGCAAGCCCGCTCCCACACTTTGCGGCGGTGGCTGTTATACCCGGAACGCGCTGATCAATTGCTTGAGCTCTACCACCTGCATCGACAACGCTCGGCTGGCATCTTCGGTCTGGTGCGCGCCTTCGGCGGTGCGCTCGCCGGCGCGGTTGATCTCGACGATGTTCTGGTCGATGTCATGGGCCACGGCGGTTTGCTGCTCCACCGCTGCAGCGATCTGTTGGTTCTGGTCGACGATCATGCCCACCGCGCCGAGGATATTCTCCAACGCCTGCTGAACCTTCTCCGATTGCCCCACGGTACCGTTGGCCATCTCATGGCTGACACCCATCGCCTTCACCGCAGCGCCCACTCCGCCGTGGAGCCTGGTGATCATCTGTTCGATTTCTTCGGTTGATTGCTGGGTACGCTTGGCCAGCGTCCGTACCTCGTCCGCCACCACCGCAAAGCCACGCCCCTGCTCACCGGCCCGCGCCGCTTCGATAGCGGCATTGAGCGCCAGCAGGTTGGTCTGTTCGGCAATGCTCTTGATCACTTCCAGTACCCGGCTGATGGACTGGCTGTCGCTGGCCAGCTGATTGATCACCCGCACCGACTCATCGATCTCGCCAGCCAGTGCGGCGATGCTGCCCTGCTGCGACGCCACCAGGCCACGGCCGCTGATGGTTTCGTCGTTGACGCTGTGGGCGCTGCTGACCGCTGCCGCGGCACTGCGCGCGACCTCCAGGGACGTGGCGGACATCTGATTCATCGCCGTGGCCACCTGCTCGATCTGCGTGCGTTGCCCGGCCACGGCCAGATTGCTTTGCGCGGAAACATTTTCCACTTGCCCGGCCTGACGCTCGACCTCACTGACGGTCTGCCCCACCCGCTCGATCAGGTCATGGATTTTCTTCACGGTGCCGTTGAACACTTCGCCCAGTTCGCCCAGCTCATCGCGACTGTGGACACTGAAAGTCACGGTCATGTCGCCGGCCGCGACTTTATCCATCACACCGCCAAGGCGTTTGAGCGTGGTGCGGGTCGAGGCGTAGAAACCGCCGTACAGATAGAAAATCAGGATAAACACCACCGACAGCGCCACGGCTTGCAGGATCATGTGGGTGCGGTTCTGCTCCAGGCGCTGCTGCAACTGAGTGCCGAGAAACTTCAGGGTCGATTCGTTGAGCTGATGGGTCTGGTCGATCAGGCCGGTGGCCTGGTCGTAGAAGGACTGCCATGGCGTGTCCAGGGTGTCGGCCATCACCACGTTTTCTTCGAACAACTCACTGGCCTTCTTCAATGACGCCTTGCTGCTGTCGGCCTGCACAGACAGGGCATCCCGAGCGGCGGTGCTGGAGGCCAGGGCGTCCTGCAGTTTCAGGGCGTATTCGCCTTGGAGCTTTTCAATTTGAGCCAGCAACTCATCGAATCGGCTGCTCGATGCCGAGTTGAGAAAGCCCTGCCCCAGCGAAGCCGAACCCATCGCCCGGCCCTCCCCCAGAACCTGCGTAATACGCGGTGTCACGGTGGTGGCCAGTTCACTGAGCTGGCGCATGTCGCTTTGATTGTCACGGCTCAGGCCGGCCTGGCTGGCGATGATCTGGCTGAAAATCTGCGCGCTGCCGACCAGTTTGCCGATCAGGGCGCTTTTGCTTTGCAGCGACTTTTCCGCTTGCTGCGCCTTGAACGCTGCGATCATTTCATCGCGCTTGGTATCGAACAGGGCGATCTGCTCCGGATCGCTGCTCATCGCCGTCAGTCCTTGCAGCCGCGCCAGCACGCTTTGTTCCAGCGTATTGATCTGCGACTCGATATTGCCGGCCTTGCCCGACTGACCGAGGGCGACGTTGATCTGCACAAGATTGTTCAGGGTTTCCAGGTCACGACGAAGCGTCAGGCTGCTGCCCAGAAGGTCGAGGCTTTGCAGTTCGACCCGGGTGCCTTGAAATTCGCGATAGGAATCACGCACCAGATAGAAGTTGGTCACCAGCATCGGAATCAGGAACAGGACACTGATCAGGCTGAACTTCATGCCGAAGCTCAGGCGGTTCATCAATGCAATGGCGGGATAGAGCAAGCTCTTCACTGGAAGTCTCCCTTTGATTTCTTATTTTTATTGGCAGGTGCGACCAGGCAGCAGATAGCCACTATCGGGCGCTATCTCTGTATAGCGTAAATTGGGGAGGGGTTTTGTAACTTAAGGTTAACGCAATGGGGCGGCTGCGCCGCCCGACGCAAGCAAGCTCCCTCGCCACAGAGAGCTCGACAGCGATTGCTGTTGACTACGCAAGGACCGTCCACAACGCAAAACCCGCATACCAGAGCACCGCGGACCGCAGCAGCAGCTCCCAGATCCGGTCAAGGTTGTTGATGCCGTCGGGGCCGACCACAGGGGTCGGGATTTCGGCGGCTACGCGGCCGACGTTTTCGATCAATTGCGCGGCGCTGATGTTCCAGTTAAGCAACTCGTGCAACATCACTCGGCTGACCGCGACGAAGTTGCCAACCAAGGCAAAACTGGCCGCCAGCAAGCGCACCGGAATCCAGTCAAAGGCGTGCCGCAGCTGACCGGCGCGTTCGACCACTGCCGGGTTCTGCCCGTGCTCTTCAGCCAGGGCCAGCAGTCGATAGCTCAACGCCGCGACCGGCCCCAGCAGGAAGTACCAGAAAATCACTGCAAAAAAGCTCTGGTAGGCTTCCCACAACAAGTGCGCTTCGACCCGCTCCAGCAACTGCTCACCACTGTCGGCGCAGATGTCGAGATCACGCTTGGCGACATGGGCCGCCGCCTGCAGGTCTTCCCGACGCCAGGCATCGCGGAATGGGCCGAGCCCGCCCAACAGATCACCACGCCCCAGGCTGTAGATCACCACCAGCAGGTGCACCGGCAATGCCAACAGACCGTAAGCCACCGGATCCAGCACCCACAACAGCAGCGCCAGCAGCGCGACCGGCAACAACACCAGCACGATCAGCACCAGCCATGGGCTTTGCGCCATGCGCGGGCTGGACTCCAATTTGTGCAACTCGCGAATCCAACCGCCGTCTCGCTGAATCTGGTGGCGCAGGGCCGAGAACTTCTCGATCCACACCGCCAACAGCAACACCAGAAAACTCATTGTTGTTCCTCTTTTTCCGAAGCGGCTTCGGTCAGGGCCGCACGATAGCGCGCCCAATCGAATGCCGGCCCCGGATCGGTCTTGCGTCCCGGGGCAATGTCGCTATGCCCGCAGATCCGCTGGGGGGTGATGGCCGTGAAAACGCTCTGCAACTGCCGCGTCAGGGCGGTCAAGGCGTGGTACTGGGCATCGGTGAACGGCAGATCATCCGTGCCCTCCAGTTCGATGCCCACGGAAAAATCGTTACAGGTTTCCCGCCCCTCGAAACTCGACACCCCGGCGTGCCAGGCGCGCTCCAGGCAAGAAACAAACTGGGTAACGGCCCCGTCACGCTCGATCAGAAAGTGCGCGGAGACACGCAGGTCGGCAATCCCCTCAAAGTAAGGGTGCTCCGTGACATCCAGGCGATTCTGGAAAAATTCCTGCACCTTGCCAGTGGCGAATTGCGCCGGCGGCAGGCTGATGTTGTGGATCACCAGCAGGGAAATTTCGCCCGTGGGGCGCGCATTGAAGTTGGGCGAGGGGCACAAACGCACGTCCTGACACCAACCGCTCGCGGGGTCCAACTGCATACCGATTCCTTCAACGACGACTGTGTTGGTGCCCAGTATGCCGTGACAGGGCCCCGGGACGCGATCAATTGCCGCGATCGAGGTGCAACAGCCAGTCGTCGGTACTCGGCAAATGGACCGTCTCGAGCACTTCGGGTGGGTCTGGCTGGGCGCTGTCCGGCTCCGGCTCAAACAACCGAACGTGCAAAGCCTCCAGCTCGGAGAAAAATTTACTGGTGGCAAACGGATCGAAGGCCGAGCCATTCAATCCCTCGCGCAGGGACTTGAGCAGATTCGGCACCAACGCCAACAGACGCGCAGGGGCCTCAGGCTCTGCATGGCGCTGAACGCTCCAGATCAACTGCGCAAGGGTCTGCACCGCGTCGTGCCACTGCGCCGATTGATCGCCATGCTTGAGGAAGGTCAGCAGCAGTACCTTGCTCCAGGTCTGAAGCACGAAATCCGTCACGGTTCTCGGCAAGCGCTTGCCGACCAGTGCCTGGTTCACCTCGTCATGGACACGGCGGCAGGCCAGGGCGATTTGCGCGCGATCTTCTTCGGCATCGAGGGTGCGATGCTCCAGCCATTGCTCAAACGTATGGTCAGGCATCGCAGGCCCGGCGGCGGGCACATTATCGACAATCCGGGGGGCTGGCAGTGGCTTGAGGTCGGGCAGCACGCCAGTGGCAATCAGCAGTTGGTTGGCTTCAGCGTAAAGTTGACCGGTACCACTGAGCACATAACGTTCGAACAGCTTAAGCAGGATCAGCTTCACCTTGATCTCTACCCCCAGGTTGCGCCCGGCCTGCAGGAAATACCCGCAGAGCATCGTCGGTCCCATGGGATTGTGCCGCTCCATCAGTGACCTGCTCAGCAACGTACTGAAGCGGGCGGTGAGCTGGTCGAGGGCGAAACCATCGCGGTTCAGCACCTTGTTGACCATGTCCTCCACCGCCGCCCTGCGCTCTCGATCGTTATCGGCCAACGGCGCACAGGCGACCTGGGGCAGCATCGTGTGAATGGCGCGGTACTGGGTGAGGCGGATGAATGCGTCGAAAAATTGTTCGAAGAAGTATCGCTCGATGCTTTTGCGCTTCAAGCGCAGGTCGCGCATCGCCTGGAAGACCGTATTGTGCTCGACGTCATCACAGGTGCCGTCGGCCATTTCGAAGAGGGCGTCGTCAGCGTTGTCGAACAGCGCCTGCAACCCTTGACGCAGCTGTTGCGCGGCCTTGTCGCGAACCTGAAGCAGAATCACGGGCAGGCGGGCGAGCGGCGAGTGAAACGCTTGATTGGCAGTGACCTTGCGCCAAGGCACCAGAGTCCCGTCGTTGTGCATCCAGCCTCCCGTAACGGTGATCCCAAACTCGTCAAAGCTATGACGTCAATTCCTGATCGAATTATCTTGTAAAAGACCACCCCTGCGCCAGAAGACTCTGCAATGGCTGCTCGCAAGACGTCGCATCTGCACCGGGAATCGACCAAAGGCAGGATCCAGAGCCATGGGAACCCTTCGGATGCCTTGGGTTGCCCGGCGCCCTGCCCCTATAATCGGGCCACTTTGTTTGTGGAGCTCGTTATGCCGAATCTACGTCTCGCCGATTTGACCGCCGAAATCGAAGCCAACGTGCGCCGCGCGTTGCTTGAAGATATCGGCAGCGGCGACATCACCGCGCAACTGATCCCGGCCGAACGCCTGGCCAAAGCCACCATCATCACCCGCGACGCGGCCGTCATCTGCGGTACGGCATGGGTGGACAACGTGTTTCGGCAACTGGACCCGCGGGTTGCAGTGCATTGGCAGGTCGCCGATGGCGAGCGGGTCAAGCCCGATCAGGCGCTGTTCCACCTCGAAGGCCCGGCCCGGTCGCTGCTGACCGGCGAGCGCAGTGCGCTGAACTTCCTGCAGCTGTTGTCCGGCGTGGCCACTCGCGCGCAGCATCTGGCCGACTTCGTGGCCACGACTCAGGTCAAGCTGCTCGACACCCGCAAGACCTTGCCGGGGCTGCGTCTGGCGCAAAAGTACGCCGTGACCTGTGGCGGTTGCCATAACCATCGCATCGGCCTGTACGACGCTTTCCTGATCAAGGAAAACCATATCGCCGCGTGCGGAGGCATTTCCCAGGCCGTTGCCGCCGCACACAGGATTGCGCCGGGCAAACCGGTGGAGATCGAAGTGGAAAGTCTGGAGGAGTTGAAAGAGGCCCTGGCGGCCGGTGCCGATATCATCATGCTTGACGAACTGAGCCTGGATGACATGCGCGAGGCGGTGCGCCTGAACGCTGGCAAGGCCAAGCTGGAAGCCAGCGGCGGGATCAACGAGAACACATTGCTGCCGATCGCCGAAACCGGTGTGGATTACATCTCGATCGGTGCGATGACCAAGGATGTGAAGGCGGTGGACCTGTCGATGCGGCTGAGCCTGTGATCCGCTTGTAGGAGACGGACTTGCCGGCGATGGCGATCTCAGGGTCGCTATCGCCGGCAAGCCTGGCTACTCCAGGTGATTCAAACCACCAGATTGTTCATCTCGCAGTATTCTTCCCATTCAACACCCAACACCTCGGCGGCCTCTTTGTGCAGCTTAAGACGCTCTACCTCGAACTCTTCCGGGGTGGTGGTGTACTTGAGCGTCAATTCCCATGGCTGCAGGCCCTGGGCCTCCGCTTCGTCCTCGAACGCCCACTGGATCTGGTCTTTCTGATCATCCGGACTCAGGTCCTTGATCTCTTCCAGCAACTCGGGGGCATCCAGTACATATTTTGCGAGCGCTTGCTCGTGTCGGGCTTGCTGACTCAATTCTTTTACGGTCATGGTGTTCTCGCTGATCGTGGGAATGGAAGATGGATGTGGATCATCAAGGATCTCTCTGACGCAAAAAACCGTTTGCAGTGCGGTTTGTCTGGCCTTCAGAACCATTCGTGGATCATCTGAAAACTGCTGGGCGACGCTCAGGCAGGCTCCGAATATAGGATGTTTGTCGGACGATTTACACGACTCTTTACATCATTCCCACAAAAATCGCCGCGACCGGCCGGGTCGGGCGGGAACATAAGTCAAATGACCAAGTCATAGCGATGTGCCATATGGCACTTCACACGGATCACTAGCGATGCGTAGTTTTTCGAAGCTTTCGTCTGCACTGCCGGCCACCGCAATCACTGCCCTGCTGGGGATTCTGGCGCTACCGGGAACGGCACTGGCCGGTATTGAACTGAGCAGCAGCTACTCGTCTGCCAGCGGCAAAGTGACTGCCGTTCAGAATGAATACGGCAAAGATGTCCTGGTCAAGACCGATGTCGAAGTCAGCGACCTGAAGGCGATGCAAACGACCTTGAACAATCAAGCGCGGGAGATCGAAGAACTCAAGCGCAGCAGTGGCTCGAGCTCCAGTTCCAGCAGCAAGGAAATCGACCAGCTCAAGCGTACCGTTCAGGAGCAGGAGCGCGACCTGGCAAGTCTCGGCAAACAGATTGAAGAGTTGAAGCGAAACAACGGCTCCAGTTCGAGCTCCAGCAACAGCGAGATCTCGAACCTCAAGCGCGAGCTCAGTGATCAGGATCGCGAAATGGATCAGCTCAAGCGCACCGTTGAAGAGTTGAGCAGAAAAGTGAAGTAAGAGGGTGATGGTGCCCGAGACAGGAATCGAACCTGCGACCTTCGCGTTACGAGTGCGCTGCTCTACCGACTGAGCTACACGGGCGGTGGGCTAAACCTAGCATCGCGAAGCGATACCGGCAACTTCGACAGCGTCCAGGTTTTACTCAAACAAAAAAAGGCCCCGTCGTTTTCACGACGGGGCCTTTTTCATAACGTTGGAGCAGTCAGGCTTGGGGTTGATTAAACGCCCGAAGCCTTGGCTGCTGCTACGTCCTTGATGGACAGTTTGATACGGCCGCGGTTGTCCACGTCCAGTACCAGCACTTCCACTTCCTGGCCTTCTTTCAGGATGTCGGTCACTTTCTCAACGCGAGCGTCGCTCAACATGGAGATGTGCACCAGACCGTCCTTGCCAGGCAGGATGTTGACGAATGCGCCGAAGTCGACGATGCGCTCAACCTTGCCGACGTAGATCTTGCCGATCTCGGCTTCTGCGGTGATGCCCAGAACGCGCTGACGTGCCGCTTCAGCCGCTTCCTTGGTTTCGCCGAAGATCTTAATCGAACCGTCGTCTTCGATGTCGATCGAAGCCTTGGTTTCTTCGCAGATCGCACGGATGGTCGCGCCGCCTTTACCGATGACATCACGGATTTTGTCGGTATCGATCTTCATCGCGATCATGGTCGGGGCGTTGGCCGACAGTTCGGTACGCGACTGGCCGATGATCTGGTTCATCTGACCGAGGATGTTCAGGCGCGCTTCCAGGGCTTGGCCCAGGGCGATTTCCATGATCTCTTCGGTGATGCCCTTGATCTTGATGTCCATCTGCAGCGCGGTCACGCCTTTGGCGGTACCGGCTACCTTGAAGTCCATGTCGCCCAGGTGGTCTTCGTCGCCCAGGATGTCGGTCAGGACAGCGAACTTCTCGCCCTCTTTAACCAGACCCATGGCGATACCGGCGACCGGCGCCTTCATCGGCACACCAGCGTCCATCAATGCCAGGGAAGCACCGCAAACGGAAGCCATGGAGCTGGAACCGTTGGATTCGGTGATTTCCGACACAACACGGATGGTGTACGGGAACACGTCAGCAGCAGGCAGCATGGCCTGAACCGAACGACGGGCCAGACGGCCGTGACCGATTTCGCGACGACCGGCGCCACCCATGCGGCCACACTCGCCCACCGAGAACGGAGGGAAGTTGTAGTGCAGCATGAACGGGTCTTTTTTCTCGCCTTCCAGGGTGTCCAGCAGTTGTGCGTCACGGGCGGTGCCCAGGGTCGCGACTACCAGAGCCTGGGTTTCGCCACGGGTGAACAGCGCCGAACCGTGAGTCTTGGGCAGAACACCAACTTCGATGTTCAGCGGACGTACGGTGCGAGTGTCGCGGCCGTCGATACGTGGCTTGCCGTTAACGATGTTTTCGCGAACGGTGCGGTATTCGATTTCACCGAAAGCGGCTTTGACGTCGGCAGCGGATGGCTGGCCTTCTTCGCCGGACAGTTTGGCAACCACTTGATCCTTCAACTCGCCCAGGCGAGCGTAACGATCGGCCTTGACGGTGATGGTGTAAGCCTGGGAGATCGCTTCGCCGAACTCGGCGCGGATGGCACCCAGCAGCTCGGTGGCTTCGGCTTGCGGAGCCCAGGTCCAGGTTGGCTTGGCAGCTTCTGCGGCCAGCTCTTTGACGGCCTGGATCACAGCCTGGAACTCGTCGTGGGCGAACAGCACGGCGCCCAGCATCTGGTCTTCGGTCAGCTCTTTGGCTTCCGATTCAACCATCAGAACGGCTTCGGAGGTACCGGCAACGACCATGTCCAGGCTCGAGGCAGCCAGTTGCTCGTAGGTCGGGTTCAGCAGGTAGCCGGTGCTTTCGTGGAAAGCGACGCGGGCAGCGCCGATCGGACCATCGAAAGGAATGCCGGAGATGGCCAGCGCAGCCGAGGTACCGATCATCGCAGCGATGTCCGGATCGGTCTTCTTGCTGGTGGAAACGACGGTGCAGACAACCTGCACTTCGTTCATGAAGCCTTCAGGGAACAGTGGACGGATCGGACGGTCGATCAGTCGGGAAGTCAGGGTTTCTTTCTCGGAAGGACGGCCTTCGCGCTTGAAGAAACCGCCAGGGATCTTACCGGCAGCGTAAGTCTTTTCCTGGTAGTGAACAGACAGAGGGAAAAAGCCCTTGCCTGGATCGGCTTGCTTGGCGCCGACTACGGTCACCAATACGCTGACGTCGTCGTCAACGGTGACCAATACTGCGCCGGAGGCCTGACGGGCGATACGGCCAGTCTCGAGGGTAACGGTCGACTGACCGAACTGGAATTTTTTGATTACCGGGTTCACGGTGTCCTACCTTCTTTTGTGGCTCTTGGGGAAACGGGTTTCTTGCGAAATTCTTGGGCAACGTCGGGAATCGGCCCGAGCGGATTGTCCTGGTGCTACCGGGTGAAGCTTGGGTAAATCGATATCCAGATAAAACTTGAGGCTGGGAGCCTGCCATGCGCCGGCGGAAACCCGCTGACGCACGACAGACAACCAACCTCTAGCGCAATCGCTTATTAGCGACGCAGACCCAGGCGAGCGATCAGAGCGCTGTAACGGCTCACGTCCTTACCTTTCAGGTAGTCCAGCAGCTTGCGACGCTGGTTTACCATGCGGATCAGACCACGACGGGAGTGGTGATCTTTACCGTTGGCCTTGAAGTGACCTTGCAGTTTGTTGATGTTGTGGGTCAGCAGTGCAACCTGCACTTCTGGCGAACCAGTGTCACCAACAGCTTGCTGGTAGTCAGCAACGATTTGAGCTTTTTCTTGAACGTCGAGAGCCATGAGGCAATCCTTTTATCAGGAAACTGTTTCAAGGAAACAGTTTCAACAGGCCAGGGACAAATCCCTGTATCTAAAAATGAGTAGTGACCGTGCCTGTTGACAGCCACCCTCGTCCGGTCATTCTGACCGAATCAGTCGACGCGGCGCGATACGCCCGTCTTCGCTCACTTCACCGATACCGATGAAGCGACCATTGTGATCCTGTACCCGTACCATGCCGAACTTCGGAGCATCCGGTGCACGTACCGGCTGGCCGTTGAGCCAGTAGAACGCGCTCGCTTCCGAGAACTGCAGCAGTGGCCAATCCAGCAGGCCGCTGTCCGATGGCATCAGGAAACGGTCGACCGCTTCATTGCCGCCCTCGGCATGTACTGCTTCCAGCTCTTCGAGCGTGACAGTCTGCGCCAGCGTGAAAGGCCCGGCCTGGGTGCGTCGCAGTTCTGCAACGTAAGCGCCACAACCGAGCTGTTCACCAATATCCTCCACCAGGGTCCGGATATAGGTGCCTTTGCTGCAATCCACCGCAAGCCGCGCAGTATCACCCTCAAAGGCCAGCAATTCCAAGCGCGCAATAGTAACAGAACGCGGTTCGCGCTCCACTACTTCGCCAGCACGGGCCAGCTTGTACAGCGGTTGACCATCACGCTTGAGAGCCGAGTACATCGGTGGTATCTGACTGATTTGCCCACGAAATCTGGGTAACGCAGCTTCGATATCGGAGCGACAAACGGTCACCGGGCGCTCCTGCAAAACCTCACCCTCGGCGTCCGCCGTGGTGGTGGTCTTACCCAGTTGCGCCAGTGTTTCGTAACCCTTGTCCGAATCGAGCAGGTATTGCGAGAACTTGGTGGCCTCGCCAAAACACAAAGGCAATACGCCAGTGGCCAGCGGATCGAGACTGCCAGTGTGCCCGGCCTTCTCGGCGTTGAGCAGCCAGCGGACCTTCTGCAGTGCCGCGTTGGAGGTGAACCCCAGCGGTTTATCCAGAAGGATGATGCCGCTGACGTTACGACGGATACGTTTGACCTGAGCCACCGGTTACTCCTTGGTGTCTTCGGCTTCTGCCGCAACCGGATGCTGGTTGTCTTCAGCCACCGCGCGCTCGATCAGGGCCGACAGATGCGCACCGCGTACGACGCTTTCGTCGTAGTGGAAGTGCAACTGTGGAACGCTGCGCAGCTTCATCTCGCGAGCCAGCTGCATGCGCAGGAAGCCAGCGGCAGAGTTGAGCACCTTGATGCTTTGTGCAATTTCTTCGCTGCTGTCCTGCCCCATCACCGTGATGAAGATCTTGGCGTGACCGACGTCACGGCTGACTTCAACGGCGGTAATGGTGACTAGGCCGACGCGCGGATCTTTGACTTCACGACGGATCAGCTGTGCCAGCTCGCGCTGCATCTGATCGCCGATACGTTGGGTACGGCTGTATTCTTTTGCCATGTCTTGTTACCTGTTACTGCCCCACGGTGAAACCCGAAGGGTCTGAAAGCGGCAAACGCCCGGCCTGACAAAAGCCAGACCGGGCGTTGCGTTTAGAGTCCTGACGCGTTGCCGCGCATCTGCATGCGGTGGCTTGGCGTGGCCCTTGAAGTGCGCGAGTTAGAGGCTGCGAGCAACCTGAACCTTCTCGAAGACTTCGATCTTGTCACCGACTTTGACGTCGTTGTAGCTCTTCACGCCGATACCGCATTCCATGCCGGCACGTACTTCGGAAGCGTCATCCTTGAAGCGGCGCAGGGATTCCAGCTCGCCTTCGAAGATAACGATGTCTTCACGCAGTACACGGATTGGACGGTTACGGTGAACAACACCTTCGATAACCATGCAACCTGCGATCGCGCCAAACTTCGGCGAACGGAACACGTCACGCACTTCGGCCACACCCAGGATGTTCTCGCGAACATCGCTGCCGAGCATGCCGGTCAGGGCTTTCTTGACGTCTTCGATGATGTCGTAGATCACGTTGTAGTAACGCATATCCAGACCTTCCTGCTCGACGATCTTGCGAGCGCCGGCATCGGCACGCACGTTGAAGCCGAACAGAACAGCGTTGGAGGCCAGTGCCAGGTTGGCGTCGGACTCGGTGATACCACCGACACCGCCACCGACCACGCGCACTTGCACTTCGTCGTTACCCAGGCCGTTCAAGGCACCGTTCAACGCTTCCAGCGAACCACGGACATCGGATTTGAGGACGATGTTGAGCGTCTTCTTCTCTTCCTGACCCATGCTTTCGAAGATGTTTTCCAGCTTGCCTGCGTGAGCACGAGCCAGTTTGACTTCGCGGAACTTGCCTTGACGGAACAGAGCCACTTCACGGGCTTTCTTCTCGTCGGCAACCACGCTCATCTCGTCGCCAGCGTCCGGGGTACCGTCCAGGCCGAGGATCTCGACAGGGATGGCAGGACCGGCTTCCTTGATTGGCTTGCCGTTCTCGTCGAGCATGGCGCGAACGCGGCCATAGTTCGAACCGACCAGAACCATGTCGCCCTGACGCAGGGTACCGTCCTGAACCAGAACGGTAGCCACCGGACCACGGCCCTTGTCCAGACGCGATTCAACCACGACGCCACGACCAGGAGCCGACGGCGTTGCGGTCAACTCCAGAACTTCGGCTTGCAGCAGAACGGCTTCGAGCAGTTCATCGACACCGGTACCCATCTTGGCCGAAACCGGTACGAAAGGAGTGTCGCCACCCCACTCTTCCGACGTCACGCCATGTACCGACAGCTCGCTACGAATGCGATCGAGGTCAGCACCTGGCTTGTCGATCTTGTTCACAGCGACAACCAGCGGAACACCAGCAGCCTGAGCATGCTGAACAGCTTCGATGGTTTGCGGCATTACGCCGTCGTCCGCTGCAACCACCAGGATCACGATGTCGGTCGCCTTGGCACCACGGGCACGCATCGCGGTGAACGCGGCGTGACCTGGGGTGTCGAGGAACGTCACCATGCCACGGTCGGTTTCAACGTGGTAGGCACCGATGTGCTGGGTAATACCACCGGCTTCGCCAGCAGCCACCTTGGCACGACGGATGTAGTCGAGCAGGGAAGTCTTACCGTGGTCAACGTGGCCCATCACGGTCACGACCGGCGCACGGGCAACTGCCTCGCCTTCGAACTTCAGGGACTCGGCCAGGGAATCTTCCAGGGCGGTGTCGCTGACCAGGGTCACTTTGTGGCCCAGTTCTTCGGCTACCAGTTGAGCAGTTTCCTGATCGAGCACCTGGTTGATGGTCGCTGGAGTACCCAGTTTGAACATGAACTTGATGATTTCAGCAGCCTTGACCGACATCTGCTGGGCCAGATCGCCCACAGTGATGGTCTCGCCGATCTTCACTTCACGCACGACAGGGCCGGTTGGGCTCTGGAAACCGTGCGCGTTGCGTTTCTTCAGCTTGGCCTTGCCGCGACCACCACGACGGAAGCCATCGCTCTCTTCGTCGGTAGTACGTGGGGCAACCCGTGGAGCAGGCGCCTTTTCCTTGACCGAAGCACGATGCGGAGCGTTCTTGCGCTCGCCATCGCCGCCACCGCGACGATTGTTGTCGTCGGCACGTGGCTTGTCCGGACGGCGTGGTTCGTCACGCTTGCGAGCGTCCGCCGCAGGCGCCGGAGCAGCTGCCACAACCGGCGCGCTTTCGCGAACGGGTTCGGCCACTGCAGCAGGCGCTGCAACAGGTTCGGCTGGAGCGGTCGGCGCAGCAGCAGGCTGACGACGCGCTTCTTCTTCGGCGCGACGCTTGGCTTCTTCTTCAGCCTTCTGACGGGCAGCATTTTCTACTGCGCGACGTTCATCGAGTTCACGCTTGCGCTCGGCTTCGATTTCTTCCGGGCTGCGCTGTACGAAGACTTTCTTCTTGCGTACTTCAACGCTGATGCTTTTGCTGCCAGCAACACGCAGGGTGCTGGTGGTTTTACGCTGCAGCGTAATCTTGCGTGGTTCTTCCACTTTCGCCTTGTGGCTGCTCTTCAAGTGAGTCAGCAAGGATTGCTTCTCACTGTCAGTCACATGTTCTTCGGCGGCGGTGTGCGGCAGACCTGCCTCACGCATCTGCTGCAACAGGCGCTCTACCGGTGTTTTGACCTCATCGGCCAGTTGTTTCACCGTGACTTGCGTCATGCACTTCTCTCCTCAGGCCGCGCCTAATTACTCGAACCAGTGGGCTCGGGCGGCCATGATCAACTTGCCGGCACGATCATCGTCAATGCCGTCGATGTCGAGCAGATCGTCAATAGACTGCTCGGCCAGGTCTTCGCGGGTAATTACGCCGCGCACCGCCAGTTCCATCGCCAAATCCTTGTCCATACCCTCAAGCGAGAGCAGGTCTTCGGCCGGATGGGCGTCTGCCAGCTTTTCCTCAGTAGCGATGGCTTTGGTCAACAAACGATCCTTGGCACGAGCGCGAAGCTCGTTGACGATGTCTTCGTCAAAGCCGTCGATGTTGAGCATTTCTTCCAACGGTACGTAGGCAATCTCTTCCAGGCTGGTAAAGCCTTCATCTACCAGCACCTGTGCCAGTTCTTCGTCGACTTCCAGCTCGTCGATGAAGTTGCGCAGGATGTCGCCGGTTTCTGCTTGCTGCTTAGCCTGGATGTCCGATTCGGTCATCACGTTCAGGGTCCAGCCAGTCAATTGGCTGGCCAGACGCACGTTCTGACCACCGCGACCGATGGCCTGAGCCAGATTGTCTGCGCCAACGGCGATGTCCATGGCATGGGCATCTTCGTCAACGATAATTGCCGCAACCTCTGCCGGGGACATGGCATTGATCACGAACTGAGCCGGGTTGTCGTCCCACAGAACGATGTCAACACGCTCACCGCCCAGCTCGCCCGACACTGCCTGTACACGCGAACCGCGCATACCAATGCAAGCGCCTTGCGGGTCGATGCGTTTGTCCTTGGATCGAACGGCGATCTTGGCACGGGATCCCGGGTCACGGGACGCAGCCATCACTTCGATCAGGCCCTCGGCAATCTCCGGCACTTCGATGCGGAACAGCTCGATCAGCATTTCCGGCGCGGTACGCGACAGGATCAGCTGTGGGCCGCGGTTCTCGGTGCGGATTTCCTTGAGCAGCGCACGCAGGCGCACGCCAACACGGAAGGTTTCGCGAGAAATGATGTCTTCACGGGCCAGCAACGCTTCGGCGTTGTTGCCCAGATCGACGATCACGTTGTCGCGGGTCACTTTCTTCACGGTGCCAGAGATGATTTCACCCAGGCGTTCGCGGTAAGCGTCAACCACCTGGGCGCGCTCGGCTTCGCGAACTTTCTGCACGATGACTTGCTTGGCAGTCTGTGCAGCGATGCGACCAAATTCGATGGACTCGATCTTTTCTTCGACTACGTCGCCAACCTTGGCGCCAGGGTGCGTTTCAGCAACCTTGCTCGGCCAGGTTTCGATGGCCGGATCGTCCAGATCATCTTCTTCTACGACCGTCCAGCGACGGAATGTCTCGTAGGAACCGGTGTGGCGATTGATTTCCACACGCAGATCAACTTCGTCTTCAAAACGCTTTTTGGTGGCAGTGGCCAGAGCCAGCTCCAGCGCTTCAAAAATCACGTTTGCCGGTACGCCCTTTTCATTGGATACCGACTCAACAACCAGCAGTACTTCTTTGCTCATCGTACGCCTCGCCTTTCGCAAGCCATTGGATCCGCGGGATCCGCGTCTCAGTCAAAACTGGGAATAATGTTGGCCTTGTCGATCATATCGATCGGCAACAGGAACTCATGGTCTTCTACCTGCACCACGACGTCCTGCTCTTCTACACCGCGCAGAAGGCCCTGAAAGTTGCGTCGTCCTTCAAAAGGCGAGCGCAGCTTGATCTTCACTTGTTCACCGGCAAATTTTGCAAACTGCTCAAGAGTGAACAGCGGGCGTTCCATGCCAGGCGAGGAAACTTCAAGGGTGTATTCAACGGAGATTGGATCTTCAACATCCAGGACACCGCTGATCTGACGGCTTACGATGGCGCAATCGTCCACCAGTACACCGCCCTCTTTATCGATATAAACGCGCAACATTGAGTGGCGACCTTGAGCCGAAAACTCAATACCCCAGCATTCATAGCCTAGGGCCACGACCACCGGGGCCAGCAAGGCCTGCAACTCTTCTAGCTTGCTCGACACCTGAACCCCCTAGTGCATGTATGTGCATGCTATGCAAAATAAAAAAATGGGCGAAACGCCCATCCTTGAAACGCCGTCGAACAGCGGCGTTGAAAGTGTCCAGCTAACAAAAAGCCCCTTAAAAGGGGCTCCTTAAACTGGTTGCGGGGGCCGGATTTGAACCGACGACCTTCGGGTTATGAGCCCGACGAGCTACCAGACTGCTCCACCCCGCGACAAAGCTGGGGCGGAAGTATACGACCGATCCCCTACAGGGTCAATGTAACCTTCCACCTGCAAGAAAGCCCGCAACAGCGGGCTCTCCTGACTAATTGGTACCGAGAAGGGGACTCGAACCCCTACACCCTATGGGCACAACCACCTCAAGGTTGCGTGTCTACCAATTCCACCACCTCGGCAATACTACGTTTGAAACCCTTCTTACTTCTGCTCTTGAGCTGGAGGTACGTCAGTCGCTGGAGTAGCCGACTTTTGCTCTTGAAGCACCGGGACATCGTCAGAAGCCGGTTGTTGCTTTGGAACTTCCAACACCGCTGGATTTGGCAAACCTACTTGAGTCAGCTGGTGAGCTTTCTCTTTAGCAAAGTAACCTAACCCCAAGCTGGTTATGAAGAAACCTGCGGCAAGTATAGCAGTAAACTTACTAAGAAAGGTAGAGGAACCTTGGCTTCCGAACACAGTATTTGAAGCACCTGCTCCGAAAGACGCGCCAGCATCCGCACCTTTACCCTGCTGCAGCAATACCAAGGCAACTACGCCCAATGCACCCAGCAGATGAAAAACGACTACGACTGTTTCCAGCATTTTTTCAGTTTCCCGCGGCGCGACAGATCGCACCGAACTCATCTGCATTCAGGGAAGCCCCACCAATGAGGCCCCCATCGATATCCGGCATGCCGAACAGTTCGACCGCATTGGCCGCCTTCACGCTGCCGCCGTATAGAAGCCGCACACCTTGCGCGACTTCAGAATTTTTTTCCGCCAACTGAGCACGGATGGCTGCATGCACATCCTGCGCTTGTTGCGGTGAAGCAGTCAGCCCGGTGCCAATGGCCCAGACCGGCTCGTAAGCGATTACTGCCCTTGCAAACACGTCGACACCCAACTCGTCGATGATGCTGCCCAGCTGACGCGAGACAACCTCAAGCGTTTGGCCGGCTTCGCGCTGCTCCAGGGTTTCCCCTACGCACAGCACCGGAATCAAGCCACTTGCCTGTGCCGCCGCAAACTTGCGAACAAGCATGCCGTCCTGCTCACCCATGATCTGGCGACGCTCGGAATGCCCGACAAGTACCAGGGAACAACCTGCATCCACCAACTGACTCGGCGCAACTTCGCCTGTCAATGCGCCTTGCATGGATTCCACCGCAGAGTTTTGCGCGCCGACCGAAATCAGCTTGCCTTCCAGGCCATCAATCACTTGATTGATATGCAAGCAAGGCGGGAATACCGCTACATCGACACCGCTCGGCAAGGCCAAGTCACGAAGGCCGTTGATCAGCTCAGCGACGCTGGCGCGGGTACCGTGCATCTTCCAGTTACCAGCTACCATAGGGCGACGCATGCTGTACCTCGTCGGTCAAAGTGGGCGCAGATGTTACCCAACACAATCATGGCTGGCAAGCCGAAATCAGGCAGAAACTTCAGTAACCAGCTTTGCCAGTTCTTCGGCGTAGCCGCGAACCTGTGTTTCGTCTTCACCTTCGACCATCACACGCACCAGCGGCTCTGTTCCAGACTTGCGCAACAACACACGCCCGCGACCCGCCATGGCTTTGGTTACGCGCTCACTGGCCTCCTTGACCGACGGGTGATCGAGGGGGCTTGCACCGCCACCGAAACGCACGTTGATCAGCACTTGAGGGCATTTGCGCAACGCCTGTCGAGCCTGAGCCAGGCCTTCGGAGCGGGTTTTGAGCGCCATCAACACCTGCAATGCAGCAATGATCGCATCGCCCGTCGTGGTGTGATTGAAGCAAACAATATGACCGGAGTTTTCCCCACCCACCAGCCAGTTGCGCTCAAGCAGGTCAGCAATCACATAACGGTCGCCAACATTGGCGCGCACGAATGGAATTGCCAGGTCTGCCAGGGCCAATTCCAGCCCCAGGTTGCTCATCAGCGTACCGACCACACCACCTTGCAGCTTGTTACGCTCATGCAGATCGCGCGCGATGATGTACAGCAACTCGTCGCCATCGACGATTGCGCCGGTGTGATCAACCATCAGAACCCGGTCGCCGTCACCGTCGAATGCAATACCCAGATCGGCATGCTCAGCCAGAACGGCTGCCTGCAGTTGCCCCATATGGGTCGAACCGCAATTATCGTTGATGTTCAAGCCATTGGGCTGCGCGGACAGAACCACGACATCGGCACCCAGTTCACGGAATACGCTAGGCGCGACCTTGTAAGTCGCACCATGGGCACAGTCGAGCACGACTTTGAGGCCCGAGAAGCTGGTACCGGTCGGTACACTGCTTTTGCAGAATTCGATATAACGACCCGAAGCATCGTTGATTCGCGACACCTTGCCGATCTTGCTCGACTCAACCACCGTCATCGGCGTGTCCAGCAACTCTTCGATCATCTGCTCGACTTCATCCGGGAGCTTGGTGCCCTTGCCGGAAAAGAACTTGATGCCATTATCATCATGCGGATTGTGCGAAGCACTGATTACGATGCCGGCTTCAGCATGAAAAGTACGCGTCAAATAGGCGATGGCTGGGGTTGGCATAGGTCCAAGGAGCATGACGTCAGCACCGGCGGAAGTGAGTCCGGCTTCAAGTGCCGATTCAAACATGTATCCGGAAATTCGAGTGTCCTTGCCCACCAGCACCTTGCAGGCGCCCATCTTGCGGAACGCCATACCGGCGGCCCAGCCGAGCTTGAGCATGAAATCAGGGGTAATCGGGTATTCGCCCACTCGGCCGCGAATGCCATCAGTACCAAAATATTTCCTAGCCATAAACGCTCCTTCACTCTTATTCGGCTGATTCCACTGCGGTGATCATCTTCACCACATCGACTGTTTCGGCTACATCATGGACGCGCAATATACGCGCACCTTTGTGGGAAGCCAGCGCCGCGAGGGCGAGCCCACCATAAAGGCGCTCTCCCACCGGGCGATTCAACGCCTGCCCTATCATGCTTTTGCGGGAAACACCGACCAACAGGGGTCTGCCCAAGGCATGCAAAGCATCCATATGTTTGAACAAGCTTAGATTGTGCTGCAAGTTTTTTGCGAAGCCAAAACCGGGGTCCAGAATGAGCCGTTCGGCAGCAATGCCCGCCAAAGCACATTGCGCCATGCGCTCGGCAAGGAACTCACCCACCTCTTTGGTGACGTCCCGATAATGCGGATTATCCTGCATATCTCCAGGCTCACCGAGCATATGCATCAGGCAGACCGGCAAACCGGTTGCAGCCGCAGCATCCAGCGCGCCATCGCGGCGCAGCGAGCGCACGTCATTGATCAACCCGGCCCCGAGCCGCGCTGTTTCACGCATGACGGCTGGCGTAGAGGTGTCGACCGAGATAATGACATCCAACTCGCGACTGATACGCTCGACGACCGGCGCAACGCGCTCGAGCTCCTCCAGCGGCGATACCGCCCTGGCGCCCGGCCGTGTCGATTCGCCACCAACATCGATCAGCGTAGCGCCGGCCGCGACCATGGCCTCGGCGTGACGCAAGGCTGCATCCAACTGGCTGTACTGGCCGCCATCAGAGAAAGAATCGGGAGTGACATTGAGAATGCCCATGACATGCGTATGGGCCAAATCAAGAACCCGGTTGCCGCAAGGCAACCGGGTCGAGGACTGAACAGAAGTCATTTCAAACCTTAAACGTCAGCAGCCGGACCGCCGATAGGAGTTTGCGGACGCTCGTCCTGCACCGCTGGTGGCGTTCCGGATGTTCCGGTACCACCCGACCAATCACGAGGTTCGCGAGGGGTGCGACCCGCCATGATGTCATCGATTTGCTCGGCATCAATCGTCTCATACTTCATCAAGGCATCGGCCATGGCGTCGAGCTTGTCACGGTTGTCCGTGAGAATCTGCTTCGCCGTGCCGTAGCACTGATCAATGATGCTGCGAACTTCGGAGTCGATCAGTTTCGCGGTCTCACCCGAGAAGCTTGCATTCTGACCACCGCCGCCGCGACCGAGGAACACTTCGCCCTCTTCTTCGGCGTACATCAGCGGACCGAGCTTCTCCGACAACCCCCACTTGGTCACCATGTTCCGCGCAATCTGGCTGGCACGCATGATGTCGTTGGATGCACCGGTGGTGACACCATCGAAGCCCAAGGTCATTTCTTCGGCGATACGACCGCCGTAGAGCGAGCAGATCTGACTGATCAATGCGCGCTTGGACAGGCTGTAACGATCTTCTTCCGGCAGGAACATGGTGACACCCAGCGCGCGACCGCGCGGGATGATCGAAACCTTGTACACCGGATCATGCTCAGGCACGACGCGACCAACGATGGCATGACCGGCTTCGTGATATGCGGTGTTTTGCTTTTCTTTCTCGGACATGACCATGGATTTGCGCTCGGCACCCATCATGATCTTGTCTTTGGCCAGCTCAAACTCTTTCATTTCAACAATGCGCTTACCGGCACGAGCGGCAAACAGCGAGGCCTCGTTCACCAGGTTGGCCAAGTCGGCACCGGAGAAGCCAGGCGTACCACGCGCGATCACGGCCGGGGCAACATCGTCACCCATCGGCACTTTGCGCATGTGCACCTTGAGAATCTGTTCGCGACCGCGAATGTCCGGCAACCCCACCACAACCTGACGGTCAAAACGACCTGGACGCAGCAGCGCAGGGTCAAGTACGTCAGGACGGTTGGTGGCAGCAATCACGATGATGCCGTCGTTCATTTCAAAGCCATCCATCTCCACCAGCAACTGGTTGAGAGTCTGCTCACGCTCATCGTGACCGCCGCCCATGCCAGCGCCACGGTGGCGACCGACGGCGTCGATTTCATCGATGAAGATGATGCATGGCGCGTGCTTCTTGGCCTGCTCGAACATGTCGCGAACACGACTGGCACCCACGCCGACGAACATCTCGACGAAGTCAGAACCGGAAATAGTGAAGAACGGCACTTTGGCTTCGCCGGCAATGGCCTTGGCCAGCAAGGTCTTACCAGTACCTGGAGGACCCACCATCAGCACGCCGCGAGGAATGCGGCCACCCAGGCGTTGGAACTTGCCCGGATCGCGCAGGAATTCGACCAGTTCGCCAACCTCTTCCTTGGCTTCGTCACACCCGGCAACGTCAGCCAGAGTCGTCTTGACCTGATCTTCGGAGAGCAGACGCGCCTTGCTCTTGCCAAAACTCATCGGCCCGCCCTTACCGCCAGCACCACCCTGCATCTGCCGCATGAAGAACATGAACACGGCGATGATCACCAGGATCGGGAAGCTTGCCACCAGGAGTTGAGTCCAGATGCTTTGCTGTTCAGGTTGCTTGCCTTCGACCACGACATGATTGTCCACCAGGTCGCCGATCAGGCCGTTGTCCTGGATGGCTGGACGAATGGTCTTGAAGCTGTCGCCATCGTTGCGCTTGCCGGTGATCACGTAGCCATCAACCGCCACGCGCTCGACTTTGCCATCCTTGACCTGCTGGATGAAGTCGGAATAGTTGAGGGTCTGCGGCTCGTTAGGACTGGAGAAGTTGTTCATCACTGTCACCAGGACAGCCGCGATGATCAACCACAGGATCAGATTCTTTGCCATATCGTTCAATTAACTACCCTCTGAAGCAAGCGCCGCTGTTGGCGCGCGCTTCGCATGATATTCACCGGCCTAACTTACTACATTACCTACGACTCTGGCAGGCGCCGTCTGTAACCCTTTGTGAAACACTTTCTACACAATATTCGCTTATGCACGCAGGGCGAAATACGAAAAACCTATCGCCCCACCGAAAAAACCTCGTTTCATTCACTGTGACCGCGGTAACCCCAAGCCAGCATGTATTGCTCGCGAGAACTGCCACGGGAAGAGTCCGGCTTGATCATCTGGACCTTGTCGAATTTCTGACGAGCGTCCTTCACGTAAGCATCGAATCCTTCGCCCTGAAAAACCTTGATCACGAAATTACCACCCGGCTTGAGTATCCGAGCCGCCAGATCAAGCGCCAACTCGCAAAGAAACATGGCTTTTGGCATATCTACCGCAGGCGTACCACTCATATTGGGGGCCATATCGGAAATCACAAGGTCCACCTGCGAATTACCCACGGCTTCAAGGATCCGGGCGAGCACTTCATCCTGGGTGAAGTCACCCTGGATGAAAGTCACGTCCGGAATGCTGTCCATTTCCAGGATGTCCGAGGCGATCAGACGCCCCTGACCGCCGATCAGCCGGCTGGTGACCTGCGACCAGCCACCGGGCGCCGCCCCCAGATCGACAACGCTCATTCCCGGGCGGATCAGCTTGTATTTCTCCTGGACCTCCAGAAGCTTGTAACTCGCCCGTGAGCGGTAGCCATCCTTCTGCGCCTGCTTCACATAGGGATCATTGACATGTCGTTTCAGCCAACCAAGGCTTGTCTTGGAACGCGCCATTGGGCACCTCGATGATAAGGGTCGTGATTAGTTGGGCGGATCCACGAACCCTCGGGTAAAATGGCCGCCATTTTACAGAATCCAGACGAAAGGGTCAGATTATGCCGCTCACTCAAGAGCAGAAGAAACAGTACAAATCCATTGGCCACCATCTGAAACCAGTATTGATTGTGGCTGACAACGGTTTGACTGAAGGTGTGTTAGCCGAACTTGAACGCGCCCTGGCGGATCACGAGCTGATCAAGATCAAGCTCAACATCCTCGATCGCGAATCGCGCCTGGCGTCCATTGCAGAACTGTGCAAGGTCGGCAAAGCGGATCTGGTTCAGGTTATCGGCAAGATGGCACTGATTTACCGTAAGAACTTCAGCGTCAACAAGCAACTGTCGAACGTTCATCGCTTCAAGTGATCACAGGGGGTCAAGGGTGTGCTTCGCGCACCCTGCCACCCCATCCCGGCACTGACTGCAAGAGCAGCACCGGCAGCAGCCCGACTTGCAAACGTCACAAGCCGCCGACCCGCAACATCCGGGCCTGCGGCCTGCCAAAGCATGGCGCCCGCAAGAAGCGCGCGCCTGCCTTCAGATGTGGCGGACTTCGACGATCTCGTACTCGATCACGCCACTGGGCGTCTTGACCGCCACCACGTCACCCTCCTCCTTGGCAATCAAGGCGCGGGCAATAGGCGAACCGACGGAAATCTTGCCCAGCTTGATGTCTGCCTCATCCTCACCAACGATCTGGTAGGTGACGCTTTCATCCGTCTCGACGTTGGCGATTTCAACGGTGGTGCCGAAGATCACCTTGCCGGTGTGAGCAATGGTCGTGACGTCGATCACCACAGCGTTCTGCATGCGGCCTTCGATGTCACGGATCCGCGCCTCGACCATACCCTGCTGCTCGCGAGCAGCGTGGTATTCGGCGTTTTCCTTCAAGTCACCCAACTCGCGGGCCGTACCGATGTCCTGGCTGAGCTTCGGACGAACGACCTTGGTCAGGTGAGCATGCTCTTCTTCCAGGGCGCGAGCGCCCTGAACGGTCATTGGGTACTTGGTTATGCTCATGCCTTCAATCCTGCGTGTAGATCCTGCAAGCGGCGTACGGTCTTCTCGGGACCGAACTTCAGCGCTTCGCAGATAGCTTCGCCAGCAGCAATGGTGGTGGTGCAGTAGATCTTGTGCTGCAAGGCATTGCGACGAATGGAATAGGAGTCAGCGATCGACTGACGACCCTCGGTGGTGTTGATGATCAGGGTGACTTCGTCGTTCTTGATCATGTCGACCACGTGCGGACGACCCTCGGTCACCTTGTTCACGCGGCGCACTTTCAGACCTGCGGCTTCGATCAGCTTGGCAGTACCGGCAGTGGCAACCACTTCGAAGCCCAAGTTGATCAGATCACGGGCCACGCCGGCAACCAGAGGCTTGTCGTCGTCACGCACGCTGATGAATGCGGTACCGCCGGTTGGCAACACTTCGCTGGCACCCATCTGGGCTTTGGCGAAGGCCTCACCGAAGGTATCGCCCACGCCCATCACTTCACCGGTGGACTTCATCTCTGGGCCGAGGATCGGGTCAACACCAGGGAATTTGGCGAACGGGAACACCGCCTCTTTCACGCTGTAGAAGTTCGGAATGATTTCCTTGGTGAAACCCAGCTCTTGGAGGGTCTTACCGGCCATCACCCGCGCAGCGATCATTGCCAGGGAAACACCGATGCACTTGGACACGAACGGCACGGTACGCGAAGCACGCGGGTTGACTTCGATGACGTAGATGTCTTCGCCTTGCAGCGCCAACTGGACGTTCATCAGGCCGACCACGCCCAGCTCCAGGGCCATTTTCTTGACCTGTTCGCGCATCTCGTCCTGGATGTGCGCAGGCAGCGAGTACGGTGGCAGCGAGCACGCGGAGTCACCGGAGTGAACACCGGCCTGCTCGATGTGCTGCATGATCGCGCCGATCACCACATCCTTGCCGTCGCAGACCGCGTCCACGTCCATCTCAATGGCGCAATTGAGGAAGTGATCCAGCAAGACCGGGCTGTCATTGGACACCTGGACCGCTTCGCGCAGGTAGCGCTTGAGTTCTTCTTCTTCGTACACGATTTCCATCGCACGACCGCCCAGTACATAGGACGGACGCACCACCAGCGGGTAGCCGATCTTGGCAGCGGCGCGAATCGCTTCGTCTTCGCTGCGCACGGTAGCGTTTGGCGGCTGACGCAGGTTCAGGCGCTGGACCATTTGCTGGAAGCGTTCACGGTCTTCGGCACGGTCGATGGCGTCAGGGCTGGTGCCAATGATTGGCACGCCAGCGGCTTCCAGGGCGCGGGCCAGTTTCAGCGGGGTCTGGCCGCCGTACTGGACGATCACACCTTTTGGCTTCTCGACCCGGACGATTTCCAGCACGTCTTCCAGGGTTACTGGTTCGAAGTACAGGCGGTCGGAGGTGTCGTAGTCGGTGGAAACGGTTTCCGGGTTGCAGTTGACCATGATGGTCTCGTACCCGTCATCGCGCAGGGCCAGTGCCGCGTGAACGCAGCAGTAGTCGAACTCGATACCCTGGCCGATACGGTTAGGACCGCCACCCAGGATCATGATCTTGTCGCGACCCGATGGCGCGGCTTCGCACTCTTCTTCGTACGTGGAGTACAGGTAAGCGGTGTCGGTGGCGAACTCGGCGGCGCAGGTGTCGACGCGCTTGTAGACCGGGAAAATTTCCAGCTTGTGGCGATGAGCACGCAGAGCCTTTTCGGTCACACCCAGCAGCTTGGCCAAACGCATGTCGGAGAAGCCCTTGCGCTTGAGGCGGAACATCAGATCACGGTCGATGCTGGTCAGGCCCAGGGTCTTGACCTTCTCTTCGTCCTTGATCAGGTCTTCCATCTGCACCAGGAACCAAGGATCGATCATGGTCATGCCGAAGATGTCGTCGACGCTCATGCCGGCGCGCATTGCGTCCGCCACGTACCAGATACGCTCGGCGCCCGGTACAGTCAGCTCGCGCTTGAGGATGCTCATGCTTTCCGGGTTGCGCAGATCGACCTTTTCGTCCAGACCGCACACACCGACTTCCAGGCCGCGCAGGGCTTTCTGCAGGGATTCCTGGAAGGTTCGGCCGATGGCCATCACTTCGCCGACCGACTTCATCTGAGTGGTCAGGCGCGCGTCAGCCTTGGAGAACTTCTCGAAGGCGAAACGTGGCAGCTTGGTCACGACGTAGTCGATGGACGGCTCGAAAGACGCCGGGGTCTTGCCACCAGTGATGTCATTGGAGAGTTCGTCCAGGGTGTAACCCACGGCCAGTTTGGCAGCGACCTTGGCGATCGGGAAACCGGTGGCTTTCGAAGCCAGGGCCGACGAACGGGATACCCGCGGGTTCATTTCGATCACGACCATGCGGCCGGTGTTCGGGCAGATACCGAACTGTACGTTGGAACCGCCGGTTTCCACGCCGATCTCGCGCAATACCGCCAGGGAGGCGTTACGCAGGATCTGGTATTCCTTGTCGGTCAGGGTCTGTGCGGGAGCCACGGTGATCGAGTCACCGGTGTGCACGCCCATCGGGTCGAAGTTTTCGATGGAGCAGACGATGATGCAGTTGTCCTTCTTATCGCGGACAACCTCCATCTCGTACTCTTTCCAACCGATCAGTGATTCATCGATCAGCAGCTCTTTGGTCGGCGACAGGTCCAGACCGCGGGCGCAGATTTCTTCGAACTCTTCACGGTTGTAAGCAATACCGCCACCAGTGCCGCCCATGGTGAAGGACGGACGGATGATGCACGGGAAGCCCAGCTTTTCGAGGACCGCGTTGGCCTCTTCCATGCTATGAGCGATACCGGAACGCGGGCATGCCAGACCGATTGACTTCATGGCCTTGTCGAAGCGCGAACGGTCTTCGGCCTTGTCGATGGTGTCGGCGTTGGCACCGATCATCTCTACGCCGAACTTCTCCAGAACGCCTTCGCGCTCCAGATCCAGGGCGCAGTTCAGAGCGGTCTGGCCGCCCATGGTCGGCAGCAGCGCGTCCGGACGCTCTTTCTCGATGATCTTGGCAACGGTCTGCCACTTGATCGGCTCGATGTAGGTGGCGTCGGCCATGGCCGGGTCGGTCATGATGGTGGCTGGGTTGGAGTTCACCAGGATGACGCGGTAACCCTCTTCGCGCAGGGCCTTGCAGGCCTGGGCGCCGGAGTAGTCGAATTCGCAGGCCTGGCCGATCACGATCGGGCCAGCGCCGAGAATCAGGATGCTTTTAATGTCTGTACGTTTTGGCATGGGTTTGTCACTCAAATCCGCAGGTCAGTCGGCAAGCCGTCTTGTTCAATCGATGAAGACTTGAGGGGGCCGCCGGTGTCGGGACCACCCTCAAGCTTTGCTGCATCAGGGCGAGCGATCAGCGTCGCTTGGCCATCTCGTTGATGAAGCGATCGAACAATGGCGCTACGTCGTTCGGGCCAGGGCTGGCTTCAGGGTGCCCCTGGAAGCTGAAAGCGCTCTTGTCGGTACGCTCGATCCCTTGCAGGGTGCCGTCGAACAGCGACTTGTGGATCGCGCGGACGTTGGCTGGCAGGGTCGCTTCGTCTACCGCAAAACCGTGGTTCTGGCTGGTGATCATCACCACGCCGGTATCCAGATCCTGGACCGGGTGGTTGGCACCGTGGTGGCCATGGCCCATCTTCACGGTCTTGGCGCCGGACGCCAGGGCCAGCAGTTGGTGACCGAGGCAGATGCCAAATACCGGGATCTCGGTTTCCAGCACGTCCTTGATCGCCTGGATCGCGTAGTCACAAGGCTCCGGATCGCCAGGGCCGTTGGACAGGAACACGCCGTCCGGATTCAGGGCCAGCACATCGGCGGCCGGGGTTTGCGCAGGAACCACGGTCACGCGGCAGCCGCGCTCGACCAGCATGCGCAGGATGTTGACCTTGACGCCGTAATCGTAGGCAACAACGTGGTACGGCAGCTCGGAGGCTTCAATGGTCGCGTGACTGTCGGTCTTCAGGTCCCAGACAGTCGAACGCCATTCGTACTGCTCTTTAGTGCTGACGACTTTTGCCAGGTCCATGCCCTTTAGGCCAGGGAAACCCTGGGCGGCGGCGATGGCGGCTTCTTCGGAAATGTTGTCACCGGCCATGATGCAGCCGTTCTGCGCGCCCTTTTCACGCAGGATGCGCGTGAGGCGGCGGGTGTCGATACCGGCAATGGCCACAACGTTGTTGGCCTTGAGGTAATCGGACAGGGACATCGTGTTACGCCAGTTGCTCGCTACCAGTGGCAGGTCACGGATGACCAGGCCAGCGGACCAGACGCGGTTCGACTCGGCGTCTTGCGGCGTGGTGCCGGTGTTGCCGATGTGCGGGTAAGTCAGGGTAACGATCTGTTGGGCGTAGGAAGGATCGGTAAGGATTTCCTGATAGCCGGTCATTGCGGTGTTGAACACCACCTCACCAACGGTCTGACCGTCGGCTCCAATGGCTTCGCCGCGAAAAATGCTGCCATCAGCAAGGGCGAGTATGGCTGGCTTAGTCAAGAAGACCTCCCGTAAATAAAGCCTGAAAGGGCGATCGCAGGTTGTAAAAAAGCGGAGTGACGTATGGACACGTCACCCCGCTTCTTCACTGAATTATTCTGCGCGCTTTTAGTGGACACACTAAAGCTGTAGCTTACAGAAAAAGGCATTTTTGGTCTACCGCCAATGAGCCCGAAAGGCTGGAGAATGCGACAGGTCGTCGCTTGGCGGGGTAAAACCGGGCTCAAACCCATGGTTTGAACCCGATTTCGGGCGCATCTTAACGCAGGTCGAGCACGTCCTGCATATCGTACAGACCAGGCTCACGACCATCGAGCCACAACGCGGCACGCACCGCACCCTTGGCGAAGGTCATGCGGCTGGACGCCTTGTGAGTGATCTCGACACGCTCGCCATCGGCAGCGAACAGCACCGTATGATCACCGACGATGTCACCGGCGCGCACAGTGGCGAAACCGATCGTTTCGCGCTCACGGGCGCCGGTCTGACCCTCGCGACCGTAAACCGCCACCTTCTTCAGGTCACGACCCAGTGCATCGGCAATCACTTCGCCCATGCGCACTGCGGTACCCGACGGCGCATCGACCTTATGCCGGTGATGCGCTTCGGTGATTTCGATATCGACATCATCACCCAACACCCGAGCAGCGGTGTCCAGCAATTTCAGGCAAAGGTTTACACCCACGCTGAAATTGGCCGCGAAGACGATCGGGATATCCTTGCCCGCCTCCGCCAGCAATTGCTTCTCTTCGGCGCTGAAGCCGGTGGTGCCGATGATCATCGCCTTGCCGTGCTTGCGGCAGAAGGCCAGGTTCTTCAGGGTCACCGTCGGGTGCGTGAAGTCGATCAGCACGTCGAACTCGTCAACCACGCGATCCAGATCACCGGACAGCGGTACGCCGATACGACCCAGCGCAGCCAGCTCACCGGCATCGGCACCGACCAGAGTGCTGTCGGGACGATCAACCGCCGCGGTCAGACCCGCGCCCGGCGCTTGATGCACGGCTTCGATCAGGGTTTTACCCATACGCCCGGCGGCGCCCATCACAGCTATACGTCGCATGCCTGCCTCCTTACAAATCGCCGAAGAAGCGCTTCACGCCTTCGAACCAGCCCGTGGTTTTCGGCGAATGGCTGTTGTCGTCCGCCAGGGAATTGCGGAACTCTTCCAGCATTTCGCGCTGACGACGACTCAGATTGACCGGCGTCTCGACTGCCACACGGCACATCAAGTCACCCGCACCGCCGCCACGCACAGGAGCAACGCCCTTGCCACGCACGCGGAACTGCTTGCCGGTCTGAGTCCCTTCAGGGATCTTCAGTTTGACCCGACCATCCAGAGTCGGGATCTCCAACTCGCCACCCAGCGCCGCATCGACGAAACTGATCGGCACTTCGCAGAACAGATGCTTGCCGTCACGCTGGAAGATCGAGTGCTCGCGCACATTGATCACCACGTACAGGTCACCGGTCGGGCCACCTTGAGCGCCCGCCTCGCCTTCGCCAGACAGACGAATGCGATCACCGGTATCGACCCCGGCCGGCACTTTCACCGACAGGGTCTTGTATTCTTCGACACGACCTTCGCCATGGCAGGAATCGCACGGATCGGAAATGATCTTGCCCTGGCCATGGCAGCGCGGGCAGGTCTGCTGCACCGAGAAGAAACCCTGCTGCATGCGCACCTGACCGATACCGCCGCAAGTCGGGCAAGTCACCGGCGAGGAGCCTTTCTTGGCACCCGAGCCGTCGCACGGCTTGCAATTGACCAGCGTCGGAACGCGGATATTCACGGTCGTACCGCGCACCGCTTCTTCCAGGTCCAGCTCCAGGGTGTAACGCAGGTCGCTGCCGCGCTGAGCGCCACCACGGGAACCACCGCGACCGCCACCGAAGAAGTCACTGAAGACATCACCAAAGATGTCGGAGAAGTTCTGACCGCCGAAACCGGCGCCGCCGCCACCCATGCTCGGATCGACACCGGCATGGCCGTACTGGTCGTACGCCGCACGCTTGCTGGAATCGGACAGCACTTCGTAGGCCTCATTGGCCTCTTTGAATTTCTCTTCCGACGCTTTGTCATCGGGATTACGGTCCGGGTGATGCTTCATCGCCAGGCGACGGTAAGCCTTTTTCAGGTCCGCCTCGCTTGTGCCGCGCTCAACACCCAATACTTCGTAATAGTCACGCTTTGCCATAAGTCTTCTGCACTCTTGAGGACGTTCGGCAAACCTCTCCTGAGCCTCGCCAAACTCGTTGAGCCCCAATACAGGCCCGGACCCAACTCACGTCAATTCAACGATCCTGGTCTTTGTTTCGATCTGGCACTTGCAGCTCGGGAAGCAGGAGCATTCCCGACCATGCCATCAGCCCGCGACCGTTGTCGCACACTGTAAAAATTCGCTTACTCCAGACACGCCAACGCGGGAGCAAGCTCCCGCGCGGCGACATCCTACCAGTCACCGCCTGAAGGCAGTCAACCGGGCGACCAACAACTTACTTGTGGTCTTTGACTTCTTCGAACTCGGCATCGACGACGTCATCCGCCTTCTCAGCCGACTCGCCTTGCGGTGCAGCACCTTCAGCGGGCTGAGCCTGCTCGGCGTACATTTTCTGAGCAACTGGCGCGGAGACCTTCGACAGCTCTTCAACCTTGGCTTCGATAGCGGCCTTGTCGTCGCCTTTGACAGCGGCTTCCAGAGCAACCACGGCAGCTTCGATTGCAGTCTTCTCTTCGGCGCTCACTTTATCGCCAGCGTCAGCGACCATTTTGCGCGTGGAGTGAACCAGTGCATCACCCTGGTTGCGGGCAGCGGCCAGCTCTTCGAACTTGCGGTCTTCCTCGGCGTTCGCCTCGGCATCACGCACCATGCGCTCGATCTCTTCGTCGGACAGACCGGAGTTGGCCTTGATCACGATCGACTGAGTCTTGCCGGTGGCCTTGTCCTTGGCGCCTACGTGCAGAATGCCGTTGGCGTCGATGTCGAAGGTCACTTCGATTTGTGGCACGCCACGTGGAGCAGGTGGAATCTCGGCCAGGTCGAACTTGCCCAGGGACTTGTTCTGCGCAGCCTGCTTACGCTCACCCTGCAGTACGTGAATGGTCACAGCGCCCTGGTTGTCGTCGGCAGTCGAGAACACTTGCGATTTCTTGGTAGGAATCGTGGTGTTTTTCTCGATCAGCGCGGTCATCACGCCGCCCATGGTTTCGATACCCAGGGTCAGCGGGCTGACGTCCAGCAGCAGCACGTCTTTCACGTCACCGGCCAGAACGGCGCCCTGAATCGCAGCCCCCATGGCAACGGCTTCGTCCGGGTTCACGTCTTTACGTGCTTCTTTACCGAAGAACTCGGTCACCAGCTTCTGAACCAGTGGCATACGGGTCTGACCGCCCACCAGGATCACGTCGTTGATTGCGCCAACGTCGATACCGGAGTCTTTCAGAGCGATACGGCAAGGCTCGATGGTGCGTTGAACCAGGTCTTCCACCAGCGCTTCCAGCTTGGCGCGGGAGATCTTCACGTTCAGGTGCTTCGGACCGGTGGCGTCTGCAGTGATGTACGGCAGGTTCACGTCGGTCGACTGAGCGGACGACAGCTCGATCTTGGCTTTTTCAGCGGCTTCTTTCAGGCGCTGCATGGCCAGCGGGTCACCCTTGAGGTTCATGCCGCTTTCTTTCTTGAATTCGTCAACGAGATAGTCGATCAGACGAATGTCGAAGTCTTCACCGCCCAGGAAGGTGTCACCGTTGGTGGCCAACACTTCGAACTGGTGCTCGCCGTCCACTTCAGCGATTTCGATCACGGACACGTCGAAGGTACCGCCACCCAGGTCATAAACGATGACAGTGTGGTCGCCCTTGGCCTTGTCCATACCGTAGGCCAGAGCAGCCGCGGTCGGTTCGTTGATGATACGTTTTACGTCCAGGCCGGCGATGCGGCCTGCGTCTTTGGTCGCCTGACGCTGGCTGTCGTTGAAGTAGGCCGGAACGGTGATCACCGCTTCGGTCACAGGCTCGCCGAGGTAATCTTCGGCGGTCTTCTTCATTTTTTTCAGGATTTCAGCCGAGATCTGTGGCGGCGCCATCTTCTGGCCGTTCACTTCAACCCAGGCGTCGCCGTTGTCAGCCTTGGCGATCTTGTACGGGACCATCTTGATGTCTTTCTGAACGACTTCTTCGTCGAACTTGCGACCGATCAGACGCTTCACCGCGTACAGGGTGTTGTGCGGGTTGGTCACTGCCTGACGCTTGGCGGACTGGCCGACCAGGATTTCGCCATCGTTGGCGTATGCAATGATCGACGGCGTGGTGCGCGCGCCTTCGGCGTTTTCGATTACTTTGGCTACGCCGTTTTCAAGCACGGAGACGCAGGAGTTGGTAGTCCCCAGGTCGATACCGATAATTTTGCCCATGTTCACTCTCCCGAAACTTTGGATTTGGTTGCCGCAGCAGTGGTGGCTAACTGCGGTAGCACTTAAACGCTTGACTTCTAAATGGGGGCCTTGCGGCTAATTTCAAGCCTGCTCGTCAATAGAAGGCGAAACTGGCGCCGGAGCCTTGCTGACCACGACCATGGCCGGGCGCAACAGGCGACCGTTGAGCTGGTAGCCCTTCTGGAATACCTTCAGCACGCTGTTGGGCTCAAGGTCGGCGCTTTCCTGCATGGCCATTGCCTGATGAAGAACGGCATTGAACGGTTCGCCATGCGGGTCGATCGCTTCCAGCTGATAACGCTTCAGGGTGTCCTGGAACATTTTCAGGGTCAGTTCGATACCTTCGCGCATCGGACGAATGCTTTCGTCATCCGGATTGGACAACTCCAGACCCCGCTCGAGGCTGTCGATGATCGGCAGCAGGTCGCCGGCGAATTTCTCCAGCGCGAACTTGTGCGCCTTTTCGACATCCTGCTCGGCGCGGCGGCGGACGTTCTGCAGATCGGCGGCTACACGCAAAGCCTGATCCTGCGCGCCTGCCAGTTGCTCTTCGAGCACTTGTACACGAGCCGCCAGGTCTTCACCCGAAGCCTCGGGCGCCTGGTTGGCGTCTGGGTTTTGCGTATCCACTGTCTGTTCGTCAGCCATAGAATTCTCCTTTCAATATCGTCTGCGAGCCTTACTCGCGCTTCTGTCCAGCTATATGGGGTCGCAAAATGGCGCTTCAAGGGGCCCGATCGTATTAACCCTACAAAAAGCTCTGCATTGTCATTCCCCGTCGCGCTAAGAATTTCGTCGGATCAAGCCAATCGTGCTAAAGAGGGGCATTGTCAGCCCGAAACAAAACACTGTATAAATAACCAGACCTAAAGCCTGGGAGCGGCCTTTATGCTGGTGCACCTGTCCGTACACAACTACGCCATCGTCGAACATCTCGATCTCGAACTCGATCGCGGAATGAGCGTGATCACGGGGGAAACCGGCGCCGGCAAGTCGATCATGCTCGACGCCCTCGGCCTGACCCTCGGCGATCGCGCCGACAGCGGCGTGGTCCGCCCCGGCGCAGACAAGGCCGACATCCTGGCAACCTTCGACCTGGCCGACATCCCGGAAGCCGGTGCATGGCTGGCCGAACGCGACCTGGAAAATGACGGCCCGTGCATTTTGCGCCGGGTGATCACCGCCGAAGGGCGTTCGCGCGGCTACATCAACGGCACGCCCTGCCCTCTGGGCGACCTGAAGGCACTGGGCGAACTGCTGATCGACATTCACAGCCAGCACGAACACCAATCCCTGCTCAAGACCGACACCCATCGTCGCCTGCTGGACGAGTACGCCGGCGCGACGGACCTTGCCCGCCAGGTTCAGTTGGCCGCGCAGCGCTGGCGCCAGACTCGCCAGGAACTGGAGCGCCTCTCCAACTCGGGCGACGAGCAGCGCGCACGCCATCAGTTGCTCAGCTATCAACTGGAAGAGCTGGAGAATCTTGGCCTGGGCGACAACGAACTGGAGCAACTGGAGCAGGAACACAAGAACCTGACCAACGCTGAAACCCTGCTGGGCATCTGCCGGCAAGTCGTCGAGCAATGCAGCGAAAGTGATTCCGGGAACGTCCTTAATGCACTCACGGCCAGCCTCAACCGGCTGTCGAGCGTCAATAGCTCAATCGGTGCCCTGGGCGAAGCAAGCAGCCTGCTGACCAGTGCCCAGATCCAGGTCGAAGAAGCCGTCGGCGAGCTGAACCGCTTCCTCGACAATTTCGATGCCGATCCCTCCCGACTGCAGTATCTGGAAGAACGTCTGGATGCAATCTACACACTGGCGCGCAAACACCGCATCCAGCCCACCGAAGTGGCCGAGATGCAGCAAAAGCTGCTGGATGAAATCGAAACCCTGAACGCCAACGATGAATCCATCGAGCGGCTGAGCGATGAACTGTCGTCCTACGCCCGTCATTATCAGGAAAAGGCTCGAGAGCTGAGCGACTTGCGCCATCAGGCATCTGGCAGCCTGGCCAGCGCCGTGGAGCAGGAAATCCAACGCCTGGGCATGCCAGGCGGTCGCTTCACCATCGAACTGCGCCCCAACAGCAGCGACGAATTGTTGCCCAATGGGCTTGAACAGGTAGAACTGCTGGTCAGCGCCAACCCGGGGCAACCTTTAAAAGCCCTTGCGAAAGTGGCATCGGGCGGCGAACTGTCACGGATCAGCCTGGCCATCCAGGTGATCACTGCACAGACTTCCCGCGTGCCGACCCTGGTATTCGACGAAGTGGACGTAGGCATTGGCGGCCCGACGGCGGAGATTGTCGGCCAGTTGCTGCGCCGGCTCGGCGAGCGGGGCCAGGTTCTGACCGTGACCCACCTGCCCCAAGTGGCTGCCCAAGGGCATCAGCACTTGTTCGTGCATAAAGTTCGAGGCGAAGACGCCACCCGAACTGCCGTCTCCAAGCTGAGCAAGAACGACCGCATCGAAGAAGTGGCGCGAATGCTGGGCGGCATTGATCTCACCAAGGAATCCCTGGCTCACGCCAAGAAAATGGTCGTCACCGCAAAAGCTTGAGGCAGGCAGAAAGCACGAAGGCGACCCTGAGGTCGCCTTCGTTCGTTTCGCGAACCTTGCGCTCGCGCGACTGCTTACTTTTTCTTGCGCACGTACAGCACCAAGTTGTGATCAACCATCTCGAAGCCATACTTGTCGACGATTGCTTTCTGCAGGCGCTCGATTTCTTCGTCGAAGAACTCGATCACTTCGCTGGTCTCGACGTTGACCATGTGGTCGTGATGCTTGCCGTCGTCCAGCTCGAAGACCGCATGGCCTCCGTCAAAGTTGTGTCGCACCACAAGGCCAGCTGCCTCGAACTGAGTCAGGACACGATATACCGTGGCCAGACCGACGTCCTCGCCAGCCTCCATCAGTGCCTTGTAGACATCCTCGGCACTCATGTGGCGCTGCTCGGCGGAATCGAGCATTTGCAGAATCTTGACCCGTGGCAGGGTCACTTTGAGGCCGGCTTTGCGTAGTTCGCTATTTTCAACCATGGTCAGCTTTCTCGCGATGCTGCTTCGCAGCTTCTCTTAATGCGGGTATGATCGGCGTTTACGTTGTCCCAGCCAAGATAGTGGAAGTCGCCCACCGATGCAAAACACCAAGCTCTTGCTAACCAGTTTCACCCTTGTGGGACTGCTCGCACTCGCCGGTTGTTCATTCCCCGGGGTTTACAAAATCGACATCCAGCAGGGCAATGTCGTCACGCAGGACATGATAGACCAGTTACGCCCGGGAATGACCCGTAAGCAAGTAAGGTTTATCATGGGCAACCCTCTGTTGACCGACACGTTCCATGCCGATCGCTGGGATTATCTGTACAGCCTGCAGCCAGGGGGCGGTGAACGCCAACAGGAACGCATTAGCGTTATCTTCAACCCAAATGATCAACTTGTCAGCCTGTCTGGTGACTTCATGCCAGGCGTAAGTCGCGACGAGGCCATTCTCGGCAAGGACAGCGCCACGACAGTGACCGCCCCTGCGGAAAACGTCGAGAAGCCAAAACCGGAAAAGCCGGCCAAGCCAGGCTCGTTGCTGGACCAGATCCAGAAGGAAGTGGACGGTGTAGAAACTGTTCCTGTTCCGACGCCAGAACCGCTGGACACCTCGCCGCAATAATTTGCGACGCAATAAAAAACCCGGAATTTCCGGGTTTTTTATTGTCTGGCGTTTGGCGCTTCACTGATTCCGGGCTTTGGCCTCGGCTGCCTTGGCCGCACGCAACCGGCGAACTTCTTTCGGATCGGCCAGCAACGGCCGGTAAATCTCGATGCGATCTCCGGGCTGAACCGGGCGAGTGTCGGGATCGGCGATGACCTTGCCGAAAATCCCCACGGGACACTCGGCCAAATCCACCTCCGGAAACACCTGACCGATACCCGAAGCCAGCAACGCCGCGCGAATGGTCGTCCCGGGGGCAACCGTTACCGATCTAAGCGCCTGTCGATCGATGGCGGCATACACCACCTCGACCTCAACCGTCGCCTCACCCATGGATTTGTTTAGCCCGCTGGCAAAACGCATCCACCAGCGTATTGGCCGCCTGATTGAACAAAGGCCCCAAGGTCGCGCGAACGATAGGCCCGGCATAATCGAAGGAAAGATCCAGGCTGATCTTGCAAGCCTTGTCGGTCAACGCCTTGAACACCCAGATACCATGCAGCTGCGTAAACGGCCCTTCTTCGAGGTTCATCTCGATCGATTGGCCGGGAACCAGGGTGTTGCGTGTCACGAAATGCTGGCTGAGCCCACCCTTGGCCACACCGACGCTGGCGCGCATATGCTCAGGTGAGCTTTCCAGGACTTCAGCGGAGGAACACCAGGGCAGGAACTCCGGGTACCGCGCCACGTCGTTGACCAGGTCATAAAGAGCCTGTGCTGGATACGGCAGCAAGGCCGAACGTGCAATGTGTGTCGTCATGTCAGCGTCACTTCCACAGCTGGGCGGCAAACACTACGAGAATGCCGAGGGGCGCCACATAGCGCATCAAGAACAAAGACGGGGCGAACAATGCCGGGCGGTGGATAGACAGTTCGTCGCGCACCATTTCCCGACCCATTACCCAGCCTGCAAACACCACGAAACACAAACCACCGAGTGGCAACATGATCCGTGAGAAGAGCGCGCATTGTCCGGGATTCAATCAACCTGCTCAAGCACGCTGCATCACCGTAGCCGACTCGCGTGCAACTCCCTATAATGCCGGCCCTATGGCTAAACAGAAGAAACACCCCACAGGGACCATCGCGCAAAATAAAAAGGCGCGACACGATTACTTCATCGAACATCGGTTCGAGGCTGGTCTGGTCCTGGCCGGCTGGGAAGTAAAGAGTTTGCGGGCGAGCAAGCTGCAACTGGTTGACAGTTATGTGCTGCTCAAGGATGGGGAGGCATGGCTGCTCGGCAGTCACATCACGCCCCTGACGACCGCCAGCACCCACGTCATTGCTGACCCGACCCGCACGCGCAAGCTGCTGCTCAACCGGCGCGAGCTGGACAAGCTGGCCGCCTCCGTGCAGCAAAAGGGTTACGCCTGCGTGTGCCTCTCCTGGTATTGGAGCAAGCACATGGTCAAGTGCGAAATCGCGCTGGGCAAGGGCAAGAAGGAATACGACAAGCGCGATACCGAGCGCGAACGCGACGCCGGGCGTGAGCTGCAGCGTGCCGTGCGGAACAAGGGCAAGGAAGATTAATCTTCCGGCCTGATCGCGCCTTCGTGGTGAGGGAGCTTGCCCCTCATCACAAGGAACTGATCACATCCCCTTGCGCCGCTCCGCCCGCGCCATGCGCTGCACTTCCTGACGCACCTCTTCCAGCACTTCCTGCACATACAGAATGTGTCGGCTGGACACTTCCCTCGCCTGCTCAGCCCTGCCTTCCAGAATCGCCAGATACAATTCCCGGTGCTGTGTAATCAGCATGTCGCGGGTTTCTGTACGCTGCTTGTACATGCCGCCAATGTTGGTCACCACGTTGCGCTTGAGCAGATCGAACAAGCCACGAATGGTGTGCAGCAACACCGCGTTGTGACTGGCCTCGGCAATCGCCAGATGAAACCTCGCATCCGCCGCGCCCTCCTCGGCCCGACTGACTTCATCGTGCCGCGAATAGCAATCCTGCAATTCATTGAACGCCGCTGTCAGCCGCTCACGATCGACATCGGTGGCGCGCAAGGCGGCGTAATACGCGCAAGAGGCTTCCAGCGTATGACGAAACTCCAACAGATCGCGCTGAGCCTCGGGATTGCTTTCCAGCAGTAGCAGCAACGGATCACTGAAGGTCGTGCCCAGAGACTCCACCACGTAATTACCGCCGCCCTGACGACTGACCAGCAAGCCCTTGGCGACCAGCTTTTGAATGGCTTCGCGCAACGAGGGCCGCGACACGCCGAACTGCTCGGCCAACGCACGCTCCGCAGGCAGCCGCTCACCGGCCTTGAGCGTGCCTTCGAGAATCATCCCTTCCAGCTGCTCGACAATATCGTCAGACAAACGGCGCTGACGAATCTGATCAAACCCCATAACTCGATTTCTCCACGATCCGACGACTCGCCGGGCCTCTATTCTGGCCTATCCGTGCGGTGTCGGCACCTGCAAGTCAGCGCGCGCTCCGGCGTATCGGATGAGCGCATTCGACAAAAGTTTTAGGGCGGCAAATTGACACACTGCCTACGAGCCTTTTACCCTAGCCAACAGCGATTGTAAATTGGTATTACCAATTAGCCAAGTACGCTCATCAGTGCCTGACCAACAACAATTAGGGGCCACCCCATATGCAAACCTGGCAACAGCTCTACAGCCCTCTCGGCAGCCTCGGCCTATCCGCGCTCGCCGCCGTGATTCCCATCGTATTTTTCTTCCTGGCCCTGGCCGTGTTCCGACTCAAAGGGCACGTGGCGGGCAGCATCACCTTGGCGTTGTCTATTCTGGTGGCGATCTTCGCCTTCCACATGCCGGTCGACATGGCATTGGCTGCCGCCGGCTACGGTTTCGCCTATGGCCTGTGGCCGATTGCCTGGATCATCGTCGCGGCGGTTTTCCTCTACAAACTGACGGTCAAGAGCGGTCAGTTTGAGGTGATCCGCAGCTCGGTACTGTCGATCACCGACGACCAACGCCTGCAAGTGCTGCTGATCGGCTTTTGCTTCGGCGCCTTCCTCGAAGGTGCCGCCGGCTTCGGCGCGCCGGTAGCGATTACTGCAGCCCTGCTGGTCGGACTGGGCTTCAACCCGCTGTACGCCGCCGGCCTGTGCCTGATCGCCAACACCGCCCCCGTAGCGTTCGGCGCGCTGGGCATCCCGATCATCGTTGCCGGGCAAGTGACCGGGATCGACGCGTTCAAGATCGGCGCCATGACCGGCCGTCAACTGCCGCTGCTGTCGATGTTCGTACCGTTCTGGCTGGTGTTCATGATGGATGGTCTGCGCGGTGTACGGGAAACCTGGCCGGCAGCACTGGTGGCCGGCTTGAGCTTCGCCGTCACCCAATACTTCACCTCGAACTTCATCGGCCCGGAACTGCCGGATATCACCTCGGCCCTGGCCAGCCTGATTTGCCTGACCCTGTTCCTGAAAGTCTGGCAGCCGAAACGCGCCGCCGGTCAACACATCGCCGGCGCCGTCTCGGCTTCCGTGGTCACCGCCAGCGCCGGTGGGTTCGGCCAGAAGCGCGCCACCGTCGCTTCGCCTTACAGCCTGGGTGAAATCTTCAAGGCCTGGTCGCCGTTCCTGATCCTCACCGTGCTCGTCACCATCTGGACCCTCAAACCGTTCAAGGCGATGTTTGCCGCCGGCGGCTCGATGTACAGCTGGGTGTTCAACTTCGCGATCCCGCACCTGGATCAACTGGTGATCAAGACCGCACCGATCGTGGCCGCGCCGACCGCGATTCCGGCCGTGTTCAAGCTCGACCCGATTTCCGCGACCGGCACCGCGATTTTCTTCTCGGCACTGATTTCGATGCTGATCCTTAAGATCAACGTCAAAACTGGTCTGACCACTTTGCGCGAAACCTTCTACGAACTGCGCTGGCCGATTCTGTCCATCGGCATGGTGCTGGCCTTCGCTTTCGTCACCAACTACTCGGGCATGTCTTCGACCATGGCCCTGGTATTGGCGGGCACCGGCGCTGCCTTCCCGTTCTTCTCGCCGTTCCTCGGTTGGCTGGGCGTGTTCCTGACCGGTTCCGATACCTCGTCCAACGCCCTGTTCAGCTCGCTGCAAGCCACCACTGCACACCAGATCGGTGTCAACGACACCTTGCTGGTGGCGGCCAACACCAGCGGCGGCGTGACCGGCAAGATGATCTCGCCCCAATCGATCGCCGTGGCCTGCGCCGCGACCGGCCTGGTGGGCAAGGAATCGGATCTGTTCCGCTTCACCCTCAAGCACAGTCTGTTCTTCGCCACGATCGTCGGCCTGATCACCCTGGCCCAGGCCTACTGGTTCACCGGCATGCTGGTGCACTGAGTCCTACAGCCAACATGAAAAAACCGACGCCGGACCACGATTCCGGCGTCAGCTATTCACCACCCGGTCTGTAAGGCTGCTGAAAGAATCCCTCTCTATATTCAGCGGCCGCAACGGACGGATAACCGGGACGACCCGGAGACACGCCTGATGAGCGAGCTTTTTTACAACGCTGTGCCGAATGCGACCCGCGTCGCCCCGCCACTGGCCGAGCCTCGGCAATACCCCAGCGAGAAACCGCGGCGGGTGTACCTGTTCGGGACCTGCGTGGTGGATCTGTTCTACCCGCAAGCCGGAATGGACGCGATCCACCTGCTGGAACGCGAAGGTATCCGGGTCGAGTACCCGCAAGGGCAAAGCTGCTGCGGACAACCGGCCTACACCTCCGGTTACACCGAGCAGGCCCGCACCGTGGCGCGCTCGCAGTTGGCGCTGTTCGCCGGGGATTATCCGGTAGTGGTGCCGTCAGGTTCCTGCGCCGGCATGTTGCGCGAGCACTATGCCGACCTGTTCAAGGACGAGCCGGACACCTTGAAGCAGGTTCAGGCGCTGGCCGCCCGAACCTACGAATTGGCCGAATTCCTGTTGTTCGTCTGCAAGGTGCAGCTCAAGGACAGCGGCGAACCGGTCAAAGTGGCGCTGCACACCTCGTGCTCGGCACGCCGGGAAATGAACACCCACCTGCACGGGCGCGAGTTGTTGTCACAGTTGAGCAACGTGGAGCGGGTCGATCACGACCACGAAAGCGAATGCTGTGGCTTCGGTGGGACTTTCAGCGTCCGTATGCCGGACATTTCCGGGGCCATGGTGGCCGACAAGACCCGGTCGCTGAAGGAATCCGGCGCGCACCAGGTACTGAGTGCCGATTGCGGTTGCCTGATGAACATCAACGGCTCCCTGGAGAAACAGCAGCAAGCGTTGCGCGGCCAACACCTGGCCAGTTTCCTGTGGCAACGCACCGGAGGCGCGCAATGAACGCTTCCGCGATTATTCCTACGGTCGCCGTGGAAGAAGATTTCCGCACACGGGCTCATGGAGCCTTGGGTGACAAGCAACTGCGAAGCAACTTTCGCACGGCGATGGATTCACTGATGGTCAAACGGGCAGCCGCTTTCAGCGATGCCCATGAAAGAGAACACCTGCGAGCGCTGGGCAATGCCGTCCGCGCCCGCGTTTTATCGAAGTTGCCCGACCTGCTCGAGCAACTTGAACGAAACCTGACCCGCAACGGTGTGACAGTGCACTGGGCGGAAACGGTGGACGAGGCCAATGGCATCGTCCTGTCGATCATCCGCGCTCACGAGGGGCGGCAAGTGATCAAGGGCAAATCGATGGTCAGCGAAGAGATGGAGATGAACCATGTCCTCGCTGAACAGGGCATTGAATGCCTGGAATCGGACATGGGCGAGTACATCGTCCAGCTCGACCACGAGAAGCCTTCACACATTATTATGCCGGCGATCCACAAGAATGCCGGTCAGGTCGCGTCCTTGTTCCACGACAAACTTGGCGTTGAATACACCAAGGACGTTGACCAACTCATTCAGATCGGTCGCAGGGTCCTGCGGCAGAAATTCTTCGAAGCGGACATCGGCGTCTCCGGCGTCAACTTCGCCGTGGCCGAAACCGGCACCCTGCTACTGGTGGAAAACGAAGGCAACGGCCGCATGACCACCACGGTCCCGCCGGTGCACATCGCCGTCACTGGCATCGAGAAAGTGGTGGAAAACCTGCGCGACGTGGTGCCGCTGCTGTCGCTGCTGACCCGCTCGGCCCTGGGCATCCCGATCACCACCTACGTCAACATGATCTCCGGCCCGCGCAAGGCGCATGAGCTCGACGGCCCGCAGGAGGTGCATCTGGTGCTGCTGGACAACGGTCGCAGCCAGGCCTTTGCCGACAGCGAATTGCGCCAGACCCTGAACTGCATCCGCTGCGGCGCGTGCATGAATCATTGCCCGGTCTACACCCGGATCGGCGGCCATGCCTACGGCGAGGTGTATCCCGGCCCGATCGGCAAAATCATCACCCCGCACATGGTCGGCCTGGCGAAAGTCCCGGACCACCCGAGTGCATCCTCATTGTGCGGTGCCTGTGGTGAAGTGTGCCCGGTGAAGATTCCAATCCCGTCGCTACTGCGTCGCCTGCGTGAAGAGAACGTCAAGGCGCCCGACAGCCCGAACCGCGTGATGCGTGACCAGGGTCGCAAGTACTCGCGCAAGGAACGCTTGATCTGGAATGCCTGGGCGCGGCTCAACAGTTCGCCGACGCTGTATCGCCTGTTCGGCTTCTTCGCCACGCGCCTGCGCGCCCTCACGCCAAGCAATGTCGGCCCGTGGACGCAGAACCACAGTGCGCCGAAACCCGCCGCTCGTACACTGCACGACATGGCTCGCGAGCATCTGGCCAACCAGGGAGATCGTTGATGAGTGCCAAGCAAAATATCCTCGGCAAATTGCGCAAAAGTCTGACAGGCACCACACCGGTGCCTGACAACTTCGACGTCGAACTGGTGACCGCGCCTTACACTTACACTGCGGAGCAGCGCATCCCGCAACTGCGCAAGCTGATGGAAGCGGTGCACACGGAAATCCACCTGACGTCGGGTGAAGACTGGCCAGCCTTGCTGGGCAAACTGCTGCTGGATCGCCAGTTGCCCAGCCTGTTGATCGCGCCGACTACGCCCCACGGGCAACGTATCTCACAACATTGGGCGAATAATCCGCACCTGCCTACACTCAAGGCCTACAACCGCCCGGTGGAGGAATGGAAAGCTGAGTTGTTCAACGACACCCCGGCGAGTCTGACCGGCACCCTCGGCGCCATTGCCGCCACCGGCAGCCTGATTCTGTGGCCGACCCGGGAAGAGCCGCGCCTGATGAGCCTGGCGCCACCGGTGCATTTCGCCCTGCTCAAGGCCAGTGAAATCCGTGACAACTTCTATCAGGTTCAGCAAGAGTTCGAATGGGCCCAGGGCATGCCGACCAACGCGTTGCTGGTCTCCGGCCCGTCGAAGACCGCCGACATCGAACAGGTGCTGGCCTATGGCGCCCACGGTCCGAAAGATCTGGTGGTGTTGATTCTGGAGGACCAATGAGTCTACCGGCCGCTTTCCTGCGTGATGCGCAGCGACTGATCCCCCAGGAGCGTCGCTTCGACGATCCGTTGTCGACCCTGGCGTTCGGCACCGACGCCAGTTTCTATCGGCTGATTCCGCAACTGGTGATCCGCGTCGAATCCGAAGATGAAGTGGTGGCGCTGCTGAAACTGGCGCAGCGCGACCAGGTCCCGGTGACCTTCCGCGCCGCCGGCACCAGCCTGTCCGGCCAGGCCATCAGCGACTCGGTCTTGATCGTGCTGGGGGATAACTGGAACGGCCGCGAGATCCGTGGCCAGGGCACGCAGATCCGTTTGCAACCTGGAGTGATCGGCGCCCAGGCCAATGCCTGGCTGGCGCCGTACGGGCGCAAGATCGGCCCGGACCCGGCGTCGATCAACGCCTGCAAAATCGGCGGCATCGTCGCCAACAACGCCAGCGGCATGTGCTGCGGTACTGCGCAAAATACCTATCACACCCTGGCCGGCATTCGTCTGGTGCTGGCCGATGGCAGCCGTCTCGATACCGAAGATGCGGCGAGTGTCGCGGCGTTTCGTGCAAGCCACGGTCCGTTGCTCGAGCGCCTGGCAACCCTGGGTCGCGAGACCCGCGCCAACCCTGAACTGGCCGCCAGAATTCGCCACAAATACCGTCTGAAAAATACCACCGGCCTGTCACTCAACGCCCTGGTGGATTACGACGAGCCCGTGGATATCTTGAGCCACTTGCTGGTGGGCTCCGAAGGCACCCTGGGCTTCATCAGCGCCGTGACCTACGACACAGTGATCGATCACCCGAACAAAGCCTCGGCGCTGATCGTCTTCCCGAACGTGGAAACCTGCTGCAACGCGGTGACCGTGCTCAAAAGCCAACCGGTATCGGCTGTGGAACTGCTCGACCGGCGCAGCCTGCGTTCCGTGCAGAACAAACCCGGCATGCCGGCTTTCGTACAGCACCTGTCGAACAATGCCTGTGCGCTGCTGATCGAATCCCGCGCCGCCTCATCCACATTGTTGCAGGAACAACTGGCGCAGATCATGGCGTCGCTGGCGTCGTTCCCGGTGGAGAAGCAAGTCGACTTCACCCAAGACCCGCTGGAAAACGCCCGCCTCTGGGCGATCCGCAAAGACACCTTCCCCGCCGTCGGCGCGGTGCGCAAAACCGGCACCACGGTGATCATCGAGGACGTGACCTTTCCGGTGGAACAACTGGCCATCGGCGTGAACCGCCTGATCGAGCTGTTCGACAAACATCACTACGACGAAGCGATCCTTTTCGGACACGCGCTGGAAGGCAATCTGCACTTCGTCTTCACCCAGGGCTTCAACAACCCGGAAGAAATCGCACGCTACCAGGCGTTCATGGACGACGTGGCGCAACTGGTCGCGGTGGAGTTCGGCGGTTCGCTCAAGGCCGAACACGGCACCGGGCGCAACATGGCGCCCTTTGTCGAACTGGAATGGGGCAGCGACGCCTACCAGTTGATGTGGCAGCTCAAGCGCCTGCTCGATCCCAACGGGATTCTCAACCCGGACGTGGTGCTCAGCGAAGACCCGCAGATTCACCTCAAAAACCTCAAGCCCCTGCCGGCCGCCGACGAGATCGTGGACAAGTGCATCGAGTGCGGCTTCTGCGAACCGGTTTGCCCCTCGAAAGGCCTGACCTTGAGCCCGCGTCAACGCATCGTGATCTGGCGTGACATCCAGGCGAAGAAGCGCGCAGGCGTCGACACCTCCGAACTTGAAGCCGCGTATGAATACCAGGGCATCGACACCTGCGCGGCGACCGGCCTGTGCGCTCAGCGTTGCCCGGTAGGCATCAATACCGGCGACCTGGTGAAAAAGCTTCGCGGCCTACACGCCACACATACGAAAACGGCTAATTGGCTGGAAGGAAATTTCGCCACGGCATTGCAGGGTACGCGCCTCACCCTGCACGTGGCCAACGGTGCGCGAATGCTGTTGGGGGCACCGCGACTGGCCAGGCTTTCGGCGACGGTGACGCGCCTGTCCAAGGGGCAGATCCCGCAGTGGACCAACGCCATGCCGCAGCCCGAACGGGCGATTCGCTTCAGCCCGACAGTGTCGGACGAGCGCCCGCGCGTGGTGTACCTGGCGGCGTGCGTTTCCCGTGCCATGGGGCCGGCGGCCGGCGACAAAGAACAAATGTCGCTTTACGACAAGACCCGTGGCCTGCTGGAAAAAGCCGGCTACCAAGTGGTGTTTCCGGAGAACCTGGACAACCTCTGCTGCGGTCAGCCTTTCGCGTCCAAGGGCTATGCCGAACAGGCCGAGCACAAACGCCAGGAGCTGATCGGCGCTCTGCTCCACGCCAGCCGCGGTGGGCTCGACCCGATCTACTGCGACACCAGCCCTTGCACGCTGCGTCTGGCCCAGGACCTGGGCGACGTGCGCCTGGACCTTTATGACCCGGTGCGATTCATCCGCACCCATCTGATGGATCGGCTGGACTTCACGCCCCAGGACACACCGATCGCGGTGCACGTCACCTGCAGCACCCAGCACCTGGGCGAGAGCCAGGCGCTGATCGACCTGGCACGCAAGTGCAGCACCCAAGTGGTCATCCCCGAAGGCATCCACTGCTGCGGGTTCGCCGGCGACAAAGGCTTCACCACACCGGAACTCAACGCCCACTCCCTGCGCACTTTGAAGGACGCGGTGCAGTATTGCGAGGAAGGCATCTCCACCAGCCGCACCTGCGAAATCGGCCTCAGCCAGCACAGTGGAATTGACTACCACGGACTCGTCTACTTGGTAGACCGCGTAACCCAACCCCGCCAATAACCCCTGTAGGAGCGAGCTCGCTCGCGATGGACGTGAACGATAACGCGGGCAGCCTGACACCCCGCAGCGCCCTGTCGTCCATCGCGAACTCGCTCCTACACCAGGATTGTGTCGAAATCTTTCAATCGCAAAGAAATACCGAATTCCTGCGCGCAGCTATAGTCATTTAGCTAAGCCCTTCACAAAGGCTTATAACTGCCTCGGCCAGCAGCCCCAGTCGTCACCGGCAGCACCGAGCCCTCATGCGCAAGGAGATACCCATGAAGCACTCTGCAATTGCTGGATTGTTCATCACTGCTGCACTGCTGGCATCGCCCGCGTTTGCGGCGGACAAGGATCTTTGTGCCGCCAATCTTCAAAAAATCGACGACTTCGCGGCCAGCGCGCCCTCCCTGCCTGAAAACTCCCTGGACAACATAAAGGCAGCGCAAGAGAAAGCCAAAAAGTCCCAGGCAGCGGGCAACGACAAGGATTGCGTCGAAATCACCAGCGGTCTGATCACAAAAATGCAAATCCGGGATCCCGCCCGAAACTGATGCCAGAGAAGGCCAACCTTCGGGTTGGCCTTCCGGGCCACTTTGCCGTAGACTACACAGGCTTGTTGCTCATCGATTCACCGAGCAATGAGCACGGGGCCGTTTAGGATTCGACGCCGGTCGCGAAACTTTAGGTGCATGCCGAGTTGGTAACAGAACTCGTAAATCCACTGTTGCAACTTCTTATAGTTGCCAATGACGAAACCTACGGCCAGGAATTCGCTATCGCTGCGTAAGCAGCCTTAGATCCTGAGCTTCTGGTACCTTCGGGTCCAGCAATCACCAGGGGATGTCTGTAAACCCAAAGTGATTGTCATATAGAACAGAATCGCCGTGCAGTACGTTGTGGACGAAGCGGCTAAAACTTACACAACTCGCCCAAAGCACCCTGCCCGTCGGGTCGCTGAGGGTTAACTTAATAGACACGGCTACGCATGTAGTACCGACAGCGGAGTACTGGCGGACGGGGGTTCAAATCCCCCCGGCTCCACCAAACACACATCTAAAGACGTCCACGGACGTCTTTTTTTGTGCCTTAAATCCAGCAAATACAAGGCTTTAGCGTCTATTAGGGTCCACGGACGTCCGACAGAATCCACATCACCTGGTATTCCACATGGTATTCCAAGCCCTTCAGTGGTAATTTTTGGAATACCGAATGATGTCATGGAATACCTCATGTGCGCCCAAGCCACCCGCCTCTCTGATCGCCAGCTCAAAGCTGTAAAACCGAAAGACAAGGACTACGTCCTCAGTGATGGGGATGGTCTACAGCTGCGAGTGAGAATCAATGGCTCTACGCTATGGAACTTCAATTATCGGCAGCCGGTTACCAAGAACCGTATCAACATGGGCCTCGGCACCTACCCAGAACTTTCGCTCGCGCAAGCCAGGAAGAAAACGGTCGAAGCCAGAGAGCTTCTCGCGCAGGGCATCGACCCCAAAGAACATCGTAGCGCGCTGGAGCAGACAAAAAAGCAGGCAACCGAGCACACATTCGAGAACGTGGCGTCCGCCTGGTTTGAACTGAAAAAAGATTCCGTCACTCAGGCTTATGCCGAGGACATCTGGCGTTCGCTCATACTGCATGTTTTTCCAACGCTAGGAACAACACCTATCTCGCAGATCAATGCCCCGACGGTCATCGAACTGCTGCGCCCTCTTGAAACCAAAGGCAGTCTGGAGACAGTGAAGCGACTGACCCAACGGCTCAACGAGATCATGACCTACGGCGTGAACTCGGGAATGATCTTTGCCAATCCTCTCAGTGGCATCCGGGCTGTTTTCAAAAAGCCGAAAAAGCAAAACATGGCTGCCCTCCGCCCCGAAGAGCTGCCAGAGCTAATGGTCGCCATCGCCAATGCGAGCATAAAAAGAACAACACGCTGCTTGATCGAATGGCAGCTCCATACCATGACCCGTCCTGCGGAAGCCGCCACGACTTCCTGGGCTGACATCGACCTAGACAAGAAAACCTGGACGATCCCAGCGGAGCGGATGAAGAAGCGACGCGCTCACGTCATACCACTCACCGAACACGCACTGGCTCTACTTGAGACGATCAAACCCTACAGCGGCCACAGAGAGTATGTGTTCCCCGCCGATAGAGACCCGCGGACTCACTGCAACAGCCAGACAGCAAACATGGCCCTGAAGCGAATGGGCTTTGAAGGGCGATTAGTGAGCCACGGCATGCGTTCGATGGCTAGTACTATCCTGAACGAACAAGGATGGGATCCGGAGCTGATCGAGGTCGCACTTGCACACGTGGACAAAGACGAAGTGCGTAGCGCCTACAATCGTGCGGATTACATTGAGAGAAGACGCCCGATGATGGCTTGGTGGAGCGAGCATATACAGCAAGCAGGGATGGGTAGCCTTTCACTGTCCGCAATGCAAGCCCATAAAAGAGGCAGGCTAACACTCGTATAGTCCGCAGGAGAAAAGAGAAGATACTCACGTGCAGTTTACAGTTACTCCTCATTCGGGTTTGTGTCCCAGATACATCGCAGGCGGCTATGAGGCTTGCACCGCGAGAGTTCAACTCAGTCAAGCCGCTAATCAACGGCCAGCCAGATTGCCGCGAAGCTGTTCACTGCTGAAAAACTCATAGTGCTCACTCCCTGCGGACAGATAAAAACAATCGCAGTGCACTGTAAACCCGGACTCAAAACACTCAACCCGCGTGCCAAGCCATGATCATGCTCTCACCAACCCTATACAAGTTATCTTCAGGTGCCGGTGGGAGAGCTGAGACCGATTTAAATTTTTCGCCCCAACGGCGAAAAACAAGGCGCTCCGGCCTTCAATTCCGTCAACACTTCCTCATACTCCAAGTACCCCTCCGCCTCACGAGCAGGAATCACTTCTCCATGTAACTGAGCACGCAGGTCATCCCAACGTTCCAACAGGACCTGCCAGTTATACTCATCATAAGTCCCTCGAAAAATCACCGGATGCACATCAATGCGCGGCAGCTCTGACGCTGGACTCCCCCGATCCAGCGCTTCACCCAACCGACGACTCCAATGACTGCCCACTCGATCGACTCGGCCGATCTGTTGTTCGACTACCCCTGGGTTCCACTCCGGGTGCATGAGGATGACTGTCTTGCATGCCTGATGCAGGTTGAGGCCTTCGCGGCCGACGGTGGATTGGGCCACGAGAACACGGGGAAAGCTGTTCGGGCGGTTGAAGGCCAGTTGCAACAAGCGGCGGGTAGATTGTTCAGTGCCGCCGTACATCAGGCGAGCGAAACCACCCTCCTGGTGGGCAAACTCAGGCTGTAGACGGGCGAGTAGCAGCTCCCATTGCAACGCAATTTCGCCGGTATCCGGTGCGTGGGGATTGTCGTCCGTGTGCTGGTCACCGGCAGCGCTCAGCAGTTGGCAAAAGGCGGTGCACGCTTGCTCAGGCGTCAGATGTTCGACGTCCCCGCCAGTGAAGTCGAGGATCGCCCGGGTAAACAGCGCCACGGGATGTTTCTCGGCGGTGCCCACTAGATCCTTGTTGAGCTCGGCCTCCTGAAGGTGTTTGAACATCGCGCGGGGTACCTGCTCATGTTCGGGCAGTCCCGCATCCAGCCAGCCGAGCAGACGCCGGCGTAGCTGCTCCCGACGTGTGCGGTGGGTGCTGTATTGATTGGCCAGCAGCTCAGGGATGGAGTTGAGTTCCAGCCGGCAATTCAGCTGACGGTGCGCAATCTCCACTGCTGCCCATTCCGAATGGTCATCGGGCTCGTCGGCACGAGCCAGGATTACGCTCTGCGGCCAGTAACGGCCGGCCTCAAGGCTACGTAGCATTTCACGTGCGTTCAGCAGCCGGACCAAGGCCCGCATGGGTGCGGTGAAACGGCCGAACACCAGCACCTTTTCCTCTTGCTCGTGTGCGGCTTCGATGGCCGTGATGGTGGCCAGGATTGCCGGGTGTTCAAACAAGTGGTGGGGATTCTGAAACGCCTGCGCAGCCGTCTTCAACCACCACTGCACGCGTTGCTGGCGCTTGTCATCGACCGCGCTGGACTGTCCGTCATCCGGCAGGGCAGACGGCTCCGCGGGTTCATTAATTTGCGCTAGGAGGTCAGCGATGCCATGCCCATTGGCCAGGGTCAATCGCAAGCGTTTGGCCGTTGAGTTTTCGTCCAGTCGCGAGGCCACAGACAGCGCCTCGGTTGCGCACACGGCCTGTCGCCAAGGTAACTTCAGCGTGCGTACATCCACACTGACGGGCTTTTGGGTGTTGCGATAGCTTTCCCCCTGAGTTTCTTGGGAGAAGCGTGAAACGTCGGCGTCTTCACGTTTATCCCGGCGCAGCAGATAGGGGCTCAACGTCGATTGAAAGGCACTGGCTGCAGCCTGATATTGTTGACGGGCCGTGTCGCTGGAACGCCAATGAACGCGTAGATGACGGATGGCCTGCGCAAAGTCGTTGATCACAGGCTGAAGTTGATCGCGCACTTTTTCGTCGAGACCAAGCCGTTCGAAGGTTTGCCGCCATTGCTCGACATCCAGCTCCACAGGAGTCGCTGTCATGCACAAGCGACGGCTGTGCTGAGTTCCCTGCACCAGGTTCCCGAGCAACCGGCTCAGGCCGCTGTCGGTGCCGCGACTTTTGTGGGCTTCATCGATCACCAGCAGGTCGAAGGAGCCCAGGCCAAGCCCGACCACCTGTTCAAGCCAACCCCGATGAGGAGTACCGCGGCGGTAATCGGCGTGATTATCGGGATTTGGCCAGGCATGCCCGGTCGTGACTTCAGTCAACCAGGTGTAAGCGGGTTGCGCGGCGTCTTCGCTGATACGCCCCACAATACTGGCGGCAGCTCGCTTGACCCTTTCATCATCAGAGCCTGACAGGTGGTAGCCATTTGGATACTTGAAACCTGCCTCCTTGCGCCAGCGTGCGAAGACTTCCGGCACCAACTCTCTGCGCCAGGGCGTTGCGTTCTCGCCCATACGCCAGTTGGCAAAGGTATGGGACAGCACCAGGGTTGGCTCCTGAAACCATGGCTTTTGATCAAGGACCTCTTCGGCACTCCAGGCATCAAAGTAGCCGAGCAGACCACGCAACATCGCGGGAGTTGCGACGCCTCCCAGCTCCAACTCTGCCTGCCACTGATAGCCCAGCCCTGGCGGGGCGATGACGGCGGCTCGACCGCCAGCGTCCTTGACTGCGCGAATCAGCTCGACAGCGATACGGGTCTTGCCCATACCCACTTCGTCGGCCAGCACTACCCCGTGTTCGCCAATACGGTCGGCCAACGCATGCAGGCTGGCTCGCTGGCCTGGATTCAGGTGCGCAGCCACCTCACCTGCGTCATCTGCAAGTTGTTGCTGTTGCATCGCCCGTTCGCGCAGTGAAGCCGCAACGGTTGCCCAACTGAAGGCTATTCGCTTCATGGCAGGACTCCCAGGGGATGTGAGGTGTCGAGTTTCCAGTGGGCCTCGATATTGCTCAGTGCGGTTTCGTAACGGTGCCCTTCCGGATGGTCCGCTGTCTCGGCAAAACAAGGCCTGAACGCAGGTTGGCGCAAGGAATGGATGGGGTTGATTTCGAGTGTCAGAAACTGCTGCAACAACCCGCAACCGGCGGCCTGAATAAGTGATTGCTCCAGTCGGGCACACCACACCGGCCAATCCCGAGGCTCCAGCGCAGTTTGTTTCGCTGCGATGCCTTCGATCAGTTCCATCATTTGCCGGATCGGGTAACGCGCCGCTTCTTTTCCTGGCGCAATGGTTCCCTGTTTGTCGGCAGAGCGCTTGCTATCGTCGAACGCGTCGGGCAGTTCTTCTTCACTGGGCGACTGTGGAAAACTGTCGAGTTGCATCCACGCATCCTCCAGGCTGATTTCTGGCAGCTCGGTGGCCGCCAATCGGCCAAACCCATCCAGCACTGGCACCGTCATGACATGCGTTGCACCCGCCTCTTGCCAACTGACAACCACCTGCCGCGGTCGTGGTCCGCACCAGGCGAAGCCTTGACCCTCAACATATGCACAAGGCTGTCGCGACGTATCTAGCACTGAGTAATCGCCCCGCGAGCGATCATCCGCGCTCAACCAGCCTTGCTCTGGTGTATCCGTGTCCCGCCACATCAAGTAAGCCACGGGCGCTGCGCTGAACACCTCGCTCCCCACCTCAAGATCCTTGCCTTGCTGCAGCGTCTCAGGGACGCATTCCTGCTCCCACTGAATCGGCAGGTAATAGCCAATCGATTCGGGATCAGCTCCCCCCGATTTTGCCGGGTACCAGTTCAAAGGCGTCGGAGCGAATACCACCCCGGCCTCAAGGTTGCCCGTCGATCGCCCCATCTTCAGGGTGAAGCCTTGCCGGGTAAGATTGCCCGAGCCAAGGTACAGCCATGGGCTGGCTGTTTTTTCCGAATGTCCGGTCTCGCTGGCGCTGAAAATGAACTTGGCATGCAAGGTGCGTTTTTGCACGTCAGGAAAGTAGGCCGGCTGAGCCGCAGGTCGTACGCTGACGCTGGCAGCCGTCAAGTTCGCGGCTGCCGTTGCAATGCCCTGGCAGCTCGCCTCGTTGACAAACAGATCTACAGTGCTGGTCGCCGTCAGCAGACGCGGCTCTCCTTCTTCACCGCGCAAGCGCCTGATGATGCTCAACGGGACCGATGCATGCTCACCGGGCATTGAAGACTCATAAAAACCCGAGCCCATGGCCAAGTAGTTACGCGCCGTTTCTCGACCCGAGGCATAAACGACTCTGGCTGGCAGTTGGGCGAGCAGCGACGCTTTTCGGTTATCGAAGAAACGCGCGTTCAATCCGGAAGCTTTCGGCTTGACCTGTTTGAGCAGGATCGCATCCATATCCGCCACGGCCTTGGCTGTCAGCGGGTTGGCGAGCAGCGCACGGTCGTCGTAATGCTCACGTAGCCACAGCAGTAAACTCCAGGCGCTGCAGATATCTGTCCGGACCTGCTGCGTTGCCTCGGTGGGTACTACCAGTTCGTCGCTGTACAGGTCCAGGCGCCAGATCAGGTCAAGGCTCTGCTCTAATGTCTGCCGAGTCCAGTTGCCGGTGGACACAAGCAAACGCAAACACCAGGCGTCGCTCTTGTCAGTGCTGCGGTAAACCAGCACCGCGACCTTGGCGTGCATCAGGTTGAATGGCAAATCGGCTTTCGCCCAAGGTAAATGCAACAGGCCCGGCACTTCGACCGGGGTAATCTGGATCGCGCGCGGGTCCAGCATCAGTGCCAATAGCGTTTCCCCGGCATAGGCACGCTGATTGGCTTGCTGGTGGCTGAAACGCTCAAGCGCATCGTTGAGAAACCTGTCGTCTGCCGAGAAGCCGCACAGCCAACCGAAGTGGCCAGTAAAACTGTCCGGCGTTTCGAAGTGTTGGGCCAGAGAGGCAGGAGCATGACTCATAGACTTACCTCTTCAATGGCTACTGCTGGAGCTGGGGTGAGCCAGGCGCTCAATTGGCCCTGGAGATCCAGGTCCAGTCGATGCAAGCGACCTACGCGATGGGAAATCCAGGCTGGCAGAGCGGCTTGGGCCTCGATAACAACCTGGCCAGTATCGACCTCCAAAACCTGATGCTGGAACGCACCGCCAGGCAGAATGTCCTTGCCTTGCAGGCGCAGAACCCGACCGTCGCGGCTCACCAGACTGGCCAACAGGCTCGAACTATCAGGATCTATACACTCATGGCAGAAGGTCGAGGCGACAGGATCGGTTCGCTGCCGCTGAGGGTTATCCAGGAACAATCGGGCCATTTCGCGCAAATGAGTGATGTGCGTCGAGATGCGTTCGGGCAGGACACTCCCCAACTCGAACCGCTGCGTGCTCAACACCGCCATGTGTTGCTCCACCGCGTTCAGCACGTCGTAGGCGGCATCCTGCACTTGAAAAAACAGAGCGCCATAATGCAAGTCGTTCCAGTGTTCGGGGTCGATTTCATCGGGTCGCTCGGCCCAATCGAACACGGCTTCCGGCTTGGCGTGACGAGCCCGTACCCAGCCACGTATGGCTGCACGTCGCAAGCCACCGCTGGCTGGCGAGAGTTCCGCATCGATACGGCGAGACAACAGCGCACGAGCCTGTGCGGGTAATACTTGCAGAGGCGAGAGCAGCCCGGAAACGGGGCCTTTCAACCTATCTACAGAATCGCCTCGTTGTGCCCACTGCACCAACTCCTCTAACAGCGCTCCGTCATCCCCACAGCAGGCGTTAACGAATTCATGACCAAAGGCCGTGCAGGTAAAGGCATTGAATCGTTCACCCTGCGCGCGCACCAGACCCAGGGCCAACAATGCCTGGCCGGTCCCCATTCGCATCGGTTGGCTGACATAGAACCCTGGCTTGCACAGGGTCTTGAAGTCGAAATTCGCCTTGCCGCGCAGTTTCTCCGAACCCCGCACCCGGGCATCACCCTGGCCTTTGTTCTGTTTGAGCGCGTAGTAGCAGCCCAACGCTTCAATGGCGTTGGCCGCGTTAATGTTCGAGACATTCGACTTGCGCTCGCGCAACTTCTGCGCGAGCGCGATACCCAGCATAGCCAAAAACAGCTGTTTGGCGTACCACACGCCGCCCATGCCAGGGACAGCGCGCTCGTTGTACTCACGCACTGCGGCGCCAATATCAAGCGTGCGGGTGCGTCTCTCGCCGTCCAATTGTTCAGGACCAGAGAGTCCCCAGGTCATGCTCATAAAAGGCTTCCTTTGCGTTTGCAGCGAGTCAGCATTTGAGCTGGCGCATCGCCAACGACGGTAGCAAAATGCCACAATCTCGTCCATGTCGCTTCGGAGGGATCTCCATGATCGACATTACAAGTCCCAACTAAAGCTTGTCTGCCCCATGCCGATATCGTGCAGTGGAGCTCTCTCGCAGGCACCCACGCCTACATGCACAAGGAAGTTGCGAATGTCTGTGGCCATTCTGATTTATCTACGCCTCATCTCTCTTCCTGTACCCCGCCGCCCTGCCGCTGAACGACTGGCCACAATTCGGCTGACATCACGGTGAGTGCTGCACACCGCTATTCATGCGATCCAGATGTCGCGCACGACACAATATGTCGTGGGCATGTTCGACATTTACTCATCTTGATTTACATCTGAACCAGCGAGAGATATCCCCATGCATGAGTCCTTCTATCCGTCGCAGAAACGCTCGAAGCAGCCCACCTTGTTCCTGGCCATCGACATGTGGGGGATTGAAGGTGAGTACGCCGACGGAAACTGGCATGTCCTACTTCACAGATTTGCTCTGGACTGGAGCAAGAAACATCCGGACCAGGCACCAGCAACGCTATGGTCAAGTGTTCAACCCTGCAGCCTTTTCGCCAATGGATCGTCTTGCTACGTCTCCGGCAGTTCTAGGTTGCCCGATGCGTTTTTTCAGCAACTAGAGAGCTTTCTACGCTCAGAGTTCGGTAACTGCGCCCGTATTGGTGGAGAAATCCAGGTCAATCCGGATGAGTGGCGGGTGTACCTGCACTTTGAGAACGGCGCAGTCTGGGAGAAATATAACGGCTATGAATGGAGGGAGCTCAAGTTGTGAAACGACTGGAGCCCCTCCCCCACAACGATGCCCATAAACGTTTTTGATATACGTAAGGATTCGTACTGATCATGTTGAAAACCCAAAGCACTTACCTCAACTATCTGAAATCCATTCTGCCGCTCATTGTAGAAACCTCGATCCAGCCCGATGAGGTGACGCGGCTGCAGAACGATATCGAACATACCGAACTGCTCGTCCCCGTCATTGGTGCGTTCAGCGCTGGCAAGAGCAGCTTGCTGAATGCTTTCCTTGGCGAAAACGTCCTGGGTATAGGCCTGACTCCCGAAACTGAGTTGGCCACTGAGTTGCGCTACAGCTATGACCCGCATCTCCTGGCCATTCGCCTGGATGGCAGCAGTGAACGCCTGGACGTCAGCGCTCTTGCCGGTATCAAGACTCGCGCCAACGAATTCACCCACCTTCAGTTGTACCTGGATAACCCGCGACTCAAAGCCTCGCCCTCACTGGTGCTGGTTGACATGCCCGGGTTCGGCTCCTCATTGGCCAACCACAACAAAGCGATCGCATACTACCTGCCCCGTGGCGTGCACTTCATCGTGGTGACCAGCGTGGAAGACGGCAACATCACTCAGTCGATGTTGCGTCAACTGGATGACCTGCAGACTTACGGGCGTGATTTCACGTTCCTGCTAAACAAGGTCAACCTGCGCTCGGACGAGCAAGTGCAAGAAGTCGCGGAGTTGGTCGACGAGCAGATCCGGATCAACTTTGTCGACACGCGCCCCCTGGTCAAGGTGGGGCTCGACGGTGATGTCCAGCTGGGCGAAGTGCTTGCACGCCTGCAACCCGAACAAATCGTTCGCCAGGTGTTTGAAGATCGATTGAAAGATCTGACCCATTCACTGCTTAGCCAGATCAACCTTGCGCTGACCTCGCTGAAAAAAAACCAGGCCGAAAATCAACATGCCTTGAGCGAGCTGGCCAATGGTATTCGGCAGATCGAGCGTAAACGCGACGGCATTCTTGAAGACCTGCGCGACAAGCAGCTGGACCGTGCCGTAGACAGCTGCCTCAATGCGGTCGGCCGTGAACTTGATAACGCCCAGTCGGAATTGGTCAGCGCCGGCCTGGCGGGTAATCAGGACGCTTTCTCGCGGATCGTATCTGAAGTGGTCCGAAGCTCGATGACCCGTACCATCAAGGAGCAGATGGACATTCTCAGCCGCTCCGTCGTCACCGACTTTGCGCAAGCCGTGGGTGACCTGGGCAAAAGCATGGGCCAGTTCAGCAATGATCCTAACTGGCTGGGTCAGATCACCGACAGGATCAACCGAACCCTGCACAAAACCGGAGAAACCCTGGGCCACTGGAGCAAATCGCTGGCCGAGCGCAATACACACGAACTGGAAAGACTGAAAAAAGAAAGCGGCTGGAAGGAAGGAAACCCGCTACCAAAAGTGAGCTATCAAGGCCTGGCCACCGTGCTGGCAGTCACTACGTCGGTAGTCAATCCGCTGCTCGAGCTGGCCATCATCTTTCTTCCGCAAATTCTGGCCTTCTTCAATGAGGGACGTCAGCGCGAGCAACTCCGGCAAAAAGTGATCAATGAAATCATTCCTTCGGTTAAACGGGAATTGCGTGATCGTCTGCCCGTTTTGCTCGCCGAACAGATGGAAGTGCTGGTGACGCAAGTCAGCGTGGAGTTCGAGCGCGAAATCGGTGAAAAGCAGAAGCTCATTGATGAACTGGTCGCCAGCCGCAATCACGATGCCGAGGCCGCCGAGCATCAGATCGCGCTGCTGAGCCGCGCCAGAGAACAACTGCAACAACTCGCCAAACAAGCTCTCTACGAGTCGCAGCCATGAACGCACAACACGTCCTGGATCTGAACCAACGCCTCCATCAATGGATGGAAAAGTACAACCCGGAGCTGGAAAAAGACATCGTTCAATGGCTGCGCAAGCACGCCATCGACCGGACGGAGGACCTGAACAAGGCCTTCAGCAAACTGATCGAAGAGAATCGATTGCTGCAGATCGGCGTCGTGGGTCGAGTCAAGGCCGGCAAGTCTTCATTGCTCAACGCCCTGATCTTTGACGGTCATGCGATTCTGCCCAGGGCAGCCACCCCGATGACCGCTGCGCTGACCACCCTGACCCATGGCGACACCTTCGGTGCCGAGGTCCAGTTCTACAGCGCGGCTGACCGGGAAAATATCGAGCAGAACGCCCTGCGCTACGAGCAACGACTTCGCGAAGAAAAGTCTCGCGCCCACGAAACGCTGAGCCAGCGACGTCAGCGCAGTGGCCGACACGTAGAAGACGAGCAGTTTTACGCCGACGTCGAGAAAACGGCCCGGCGAGCCCTGCAAGGGGAGCATGCCCTGGCAGCTGCACATGACCAGTGGCAGAGCATTCGCAGCTCCAATGTCGATTTCAAATCCCTCGACAGTCTGGGACGCCTGCAGGCAACTGATGCTCAGTCATTAGCCGACAAATTGCTGGACTATGTCGGCGTCGGCGGCAACTACATGCCGTTGACCAAAAGCGTCGATATCTTTCTGCCGCTGGACTCGCTGCGTAACGTGCGCATCATTGACACCCCAGGCTTGAACGACCCTGTGCAGTCCCGCGAGGAACGCACGACAGCCTTGCTCAAGAATTGTGATGTGGTCTTTATCGTCAGCCCTGCCGGTCAGTTCCTTAGTGAGCAGGACATCGAGATGATGAGCCGGATCACCCAGAAAGAGGGTGTCCAGGAACTGGTGTTGATCGCCAGCCAGGTCGACAACCAGCTTTATGGCAGCGACACCCGTCAACCTACGCTTCAAGGATCGCTGGACAAGATCACCCAGACGCTCAGCGTGCACATGGTCGATACCCTGCAGCGCTTGAAGGTCCAGCATCCGGAGATCGGTGCGACTTTCGACAACCTGATTGATAAAGGCGCCGGCAAAGTCCTGCATACCTCGGGCATGTGCCACAGCCTTTCGGTACGTTTTGACCAACAGAACGAATGGGACAGTGGCGAGCAGAAGGCGTGGGAAAACCTTCAAGCGAATTACCCTGACTTCTTTACGCCAGAGCATGCCGAACGTTGCCGAGGCAACCTCGACCTGTTGGCCAACACCGAAGCGCTACGGGCGGTGCTGGACAGTGTCCGCGCGCAGAAGGACCGCATTATCGAAGATCGGCGCGAGGAGCTTATTCGCGCCAAGTCCTCGGCACTGGAAGCGTTCCGAGCCGACTTGCTGAACTTTACCCAGGCCAAGTATCAGGAAGTCCGCAATGCCGATATTGAGGATCTGAAGGCTCAGCGGCGCAAGCTGGATAGCCTGATGGTAGTGGGTTCCTATGAGCTTGATGGCGTCTTGAACAAATGCGTCGAAGAGTTTCGCGAACAATTGGAAGTGGTCCTGTCAAAAAAGTTGGAGAAAGCCTATGGCTCCACACAGACGGCAGTAGATGCGTCGGTGGAAGAAAAAACAGAGAAAAAGGAGGAGATGCGCGATAGCTTCGCTGCAAAAACTGCCAACTGGCTTTGGGGCGGTGGTCTGGAAACCCGCCATTACACCGTATTCAGGCTGCTCTGGCGCAATGTATATAACGCACTTGAGGAGTTCGCCGAAGGCTTGGCAGGTACGCTGAAAGCCTCAAGTAAATCGCTGACCGAAGAGTTTCGCGAGAACCTCATCAAAGAATCGACTAAGGTGGCCAGACGTCACCTTGGCGACGACCTGGACGCAGCACTAATCATCAGCACCAATCGAGGTCTGGTGTCAGGTTTCAAACTTCCAGTTTTTGAGTTAAACAGTCATGAGCTGCGCAAGCTCAAAGCAGCTGGCAGCCATCTGGAGGGCGATGAAGCACGCAAATTCCTGGACAATGCCAGACATCTTCTGGTCGACCTCAAAGGACAGGCCCAACGGCAGATCCGTCACTTGATGGCTGACGTCACCGAAAAGCTTCCGCCCTCCTACGGCAATGCATTCTTCCAGGATATGCAAGCCCGTATCGAACAGCTGGAAGAACAGGTCGGCAATGCCCTTCTGACCCTGGACCGCCTGCAACGCATGGCCAAGGAACTGGAGGCGGCATGAAGACTGAACTGTTTCCTCCGGCGCTGATGACCCAACTGGATAAACTTGGCCAGTTGTTCATCCGGCGTCGCAAGCTGCTGCGTGACGGTGTGGTCGAAACTCTCCAGGTTGCGGATGATCAGCACGATGCCTTGACCCGCGAATATCAGGGCGCAGTGGTGCGTCTTGAGACGCTGACTGCCGACCATGGGCAACTGACCGAACGCCAGGCCAGCACCGCCGCCGAGCTGACCGACACCCGGCAAGCCTTGCACGCTGTGCAGCAGTCGCTGGAGCAGGCCAATACTGAGCATACGCACGCTCAGCAGACGGCGCGGCTGCGCTTCGACACCTTGTCGACGCGGCATGCGCAACTGGTGCAGGAACGTAACAGCATTGAGGACGCTCGCCAGGTCCTCGAACAAAACCTCGAGCAAGCGCGACTTGAATTGCACGCCGGTGCCGAAGCGCTCAAGGCGGCGGATGAACGTCATGAGACGCTGACCCAAGAGCACCAGAACACCCTGGCGCGCCTTGAAACCCTGACAGCGGAACATGGACAACTGACCGAGCGCCAGGCCAACACCGCTGCCGAGTTGACCAGCACCCGGCAGACACTCGAAGGTGTGCAGCAGTCGCTGGAAGAGGCCCTCGACCAGCATCAGCGCGACCAGGAGCAGGCGCGCGAACGCTTCGACAGTCTGTCGATGCAACATGCCCGACTGGAACAGGAACGCAATACCGTCGAGTCGCAACGTCAGGCTCTTGAGCAGACACTGGAACAGACTCGCCTGGAACTGCAAGCCAGCATCAAGGCGCACGAAACACTGCAACAGATCCATGAAGATGAGCTACAACAGCACGCTCAGTTGGCGGACGAATTTCAAGCGTTGAATCAACACCACGGGGACACCTGGACGCGCTTCCAGCTCATCTCCCGGCTGCTCGCCGCTCGCCCTCGGGAAAGCGCTGGCCTGGCCCGTTTCAGAGAATTGCTGGCGAACGATTACATGGTGTTCGCAGACAATGAATCGTCCCTGGCCGCCGAAGCCAAGGCCCTCACAATGTTGCAGTCGATCCAGCAGGAACTGGCCTTGCTCGTAGGCTTTCCAGACGTTCATGAGCGCACCATCGTCGGCATTGTCGGTGGCTTCAGCAGCGGCAAGTCCGAGTTCATCAACAGTTTCATCCGTGACCCCGAGGTGCGCCTGGCGGTCGGTATGCAGCCAGTCACCGCTATCCCCAGCTACGTGCTGGCGACTGATGAACGGATGATTCGCGGGTACTCCGCGAACGGTGGCCATATCAAACTGGATGTGGACTTCTACAAAAGCATCTCCCATGCCTTCATCAACTCGTTCAGTTTCGACTTGAAGAGCCTGATGCCGTTCATGTGCGTGGGTGTTCAGATGAACCCTGACTACTTCAGCAACATTTGCTTCATCGACACACCCGGCTACAACCCACCAGCGACGGCGGCCGAACACAGTCAGGGTGACAAACGCACTGCCATCCAGTTTGCGCAGCAGTCCGACGCGATCATCTGGCTGATCGGCCTCGACTCCAACGGCACGGTGCCTGACTCAGACCTGGACTTTATCCAACAGATTGGCGTCGAGCAGCGGTCGGTCTATGTCGTTCTGACCAAGGCCGACCTCAAGTCCGAAGACGACATCGAGTACGTCATGGATGAGGTCCAGGACATCCTGCAATCCGAGGGAATTGCGGTTGTCGGGATCAGTGCGTACAGCTCCACCCTGCGCAACGAAGTGGCTTATCGAGACGTGCCACTTCTGGAGTATTTCTCCCGGATCAACCTACAAGGTGATGCGCGGCAACACCTCGATGGGCGACTGCGCGAAGTTTTCTCGATGTATGACGATGCCATTCAGGCAGATATCAGCGCGATGCGTGCACAAAAAACCGCCATCAACGGACTACGACTCGACAGCCTGGAAATCGGTGGCAAGGATGTTTATGAGCGAATGCTCGGCCCCATCGACAAACTCGACAGCAAACTGGATACAGCACCATTGGAGCGCTGGCTCAAGGAGTCACGACGTCTGTTCGAGGACTTCAGCGATGCCGTCCGGCTGACTGCGGAAGTGCCCGAAACAGAGGTATAGAGGCGGGTTTGGCGAAAACCACTTCACCGTCCATCTTGACCACACAACCCTCGTCAAAACCAATGACCGTAGAGAGAAACCCATGTCAGACAACGCATTTGAAAAGGATTACTCAGACGACTCGTTCTGGGACAAAGTTAAAAACTATGCGAAATCCGCTGGTGAGGCGGCACTAGAACCCGCACTGAAGATGTACTACGCCGCAACCGACTCAGACACGCCCACCTGGGCAAAAACCACCATTTATGGTGCGCTCGGCTATTTCATCTCTCCGATCGACGTCATCCCCGACATCACGCCAATCGTGGGCTACACCGACGACATCGGCGTGTTGTGCGCAGCGTTGGCAGCGACCGCTACTCATATCAAGGCAGAACACGTGACCAAGGCGAAGGAAACACTGAAGCAGTGGTTTTCCTGATCTGACCGGGAAGCCTTACTACAGGTCTTGCTTGGGGTAAGGCTTCAGCATAAACAGGGGCAATCGTCAGCGTCATGGCATGGCCACAAACCATGACACACCCCATTCCATCTCTCCTGAAGAGTCAATCTCATGGATTACCAAACCCTAAAGGCGCGCCACCGACTTGAACGCGACAACCATCACGTCAACCTGACATTGCGTGTGCATCGGTCCTTGAGCTGGTTGCAACGCGCCGAACAAGCTGATGATCCCGACGGTCGTTTCGTTTTCCTGTGGATTGCCTTCAACGCCGCCTACGCAACTGACATCGACGAGAACTATCGGTTATCCGAACAGGAAACCTTCCGTGCCTTTCTGCGCAAGCTTTGCGATCTAGATCGCGAGCGGCAGATAGAGACGCTGGTATGGTCCGAGTTTTCCGGAAGCATCCGTGTGCTGCTGGATAACCCATACGTTTTTCAGAGCTTCTGGGACCACCAGAATGGCAAGATCACCGAGCAACAATGGAGCGAACGTTTCGCCGACGGCCGACGCAGAGCACAGTCCGCTCTGGCACAACGCGATACTGCCGATGTACTCGCGGTGCTGTTCAATCGCATCTACACCTTGCGCAATCAGATCATGCACGGCGGTGCGACCTGGGATAGCAGTATCAACCGATCACAATTGCGCGATTGCGGGAAGCTGCTTGGCAAGTTGGTGCCGTTAATCATCCATCTGATGCTGGAAAATCCCGACACGCTCTGGGGGGACGCATGCTATCCGGTCGTGCAGGCTTGAGTGGAAAGGGAATCAATCCCCGCCAGTGGCTGCCTTACGCCAAATATCGTTCTCTCGTTCCATTTGCTTGTACTTCTGGTACAGATCAAAGCTCTTTTTGAGCACCACGACCAGACCCACTGTTGCCAGCACGTTCTTCAGCATTGCTCATCCCTCTCTGGTCCATTTTGTGGATTCCAGACTAAGAGTCAGGCACGACAGATTGTGTCGAGCCTGAACACTCAACGACCACTGTTACCACGACACATTCTGACCAGCCCTCATCCCATCCTGCCTCCTCCACAGCATCAGGAGATTCAGCATGGGTACCCGACTCACCCCCTTCGCCCACGACAGCCGCCGCGCTGCCGACACTTGTGCACTCTCGCTGAAGTGGAGTTTCCAACTGCTGCTGGACCTGGGGGGGCATCGGAATTTAATCAGTCGACACGGGTTCAACGATGATGATCTGGCCCGTGAGGTTGGCCTGACCAAATGGGTAGACCGAGACGAGTACAGCCCACCGCAAGCCTTGTCGGCCCTGCGTCGAGCCGCTCGCGCTTTCGAGGCAAGCAATCCGGATACACCTTACCCGGATCGCCTGGGGAGCAATCTGGAGGCATTGGGGACATTGTTGGGACTGGAAGAGGCAGAGTTGCGGGTACTGGGTTTCTGCGTACTGATGCATATCGACCCGGTGCTCTGTGATGCTACCGATCAGCTGGGCATGGTGGGATTCAACCGTGCCATGAAAGTCCTCGCGGTATTGTTGGGCCTGCAACTCCCCGAGGTCGAGGCCTGCCTGGCGAGTAATAGCCCCCTGATCCGGGCGGGCTTGCTGGAGGTGGGGAGCAATTCCCGCGCCTCAACAGCACTGAGTTCGATGTTATCGGTGAGTAATCAGGAGCTTCCCGGCCTGCTGCGATTCAGCAAAGGCACATCACTGGATTTGTTTGCTTATGCCTTCCGCCTGAGTCCGCCAGGCAGCCTGAGCCTGGAGCACTACCGACACATCAAACAGCCACTGAACATCGCCGAACGCTACTTGGCCAAAGCCTTGGCACAGGACCGTCAAGGCGTGAACATTCTGCTTTATGGTCCGCCAGGCACCGGCAAGACTCAGCTCAGTCGACTGCTCGCAAAGAGCCTGAGCAGCGCGCTTTATGAAGTGGCCTGCACGGACAGCGATGGCGACCCCGTGCATGCAAAACAGCGTCTATGCTCCCTGCGCGCGGCCAATAGCGTGCTGCGCTCGCAACGGGCCCTGCTCGTACTGGATGAGATCGAAGACATCTTTCAAACCGCCAGCACCGACGCTCATAGTCGCTCGCAGAAGGGTTGGATCAATCGCATGCTGGAGGAGAATGCGCTGCCGTGTTTCTGGTTGAGCAATAGCATTGAGGCTATCGACGCTGCACATATACGTCGCTTCGATCTGGTGATCGAGATCCCCAACCCGCCCTTGGCGCAGCGCAAGCAGATGCTCAGTGAGTGTGGCGGGGGCAAGTTGAGTGATCAGTTGATAGAGCATCTCAGTGCCCATGAACAGGTGACACCGGCGGTGCTGGAGCGAGCCGTACGAGTAGGCCGCAGCGTAGGAAACCGTGCCAGCAAGACGCTGGACACGACGATCCGTTGCATCGTCGACGGCACGCTGAAAGCACAGGGCCTCGAGAAGCTGCAACAAGACGGTGGTAGCAGCTTGCCCACCTTCTACTCACCGCAATGGATCAACGCCGACCACGCTCTTGACGGTCTGGTTGACGGACTGCGCGTCCATCCCCAGGCACGCCTGTGCTTCTACGGCCCGCCAGGTACCGGTAAAACTGCCTTTGGCCAATGGCTGGCGCAAGAGTTGGGCAAGCCGTTGATGGTCAAGCGCGTCTCCGACCTGGTTTCACCCTATGTCGGAATGACGGAGCAGAATCTGGCGGGCGCCTTCGAGCGCGCGCAACTGGAAGACGCAGTGCTGCTGCTCGATGAGGTTGACAGTTTTTTGCAGGACCGACGCAAGGCGCGGCAGAGCTGGGAGGTGACCGCGGTCAATGAAATGCTCACGCAAATGGAGAGCTATCAAGGGCTGTTCATTGCCTCGACCAACCTGATCCGAGACCTGGACGAGGCTTCCTTGCGGCGCTTCGATCTGAAGGTACATTTCGGTTACCTGGTCACCGCCCAGGCCCAGGCGTTGTTTGCCGCACACTTGAAAGCGCTGGCCTTGAAAGACCCGCAGCACAGCGCAGCCAATCGCTTGCGAGGTGAGGCGCATCTGACCCCGGGTGACTTTGCGGCAGTGGCGCGCCGAGGGCGTTTCAAGCCATTCGCCAGTGCCGACGAGCTGGCGGGGGCGTTGCTGGCCGAGTGCCGACTCAAATCCGCCGGGCAACAGCGCCCAATCGGTTTCATACATTAACCAGACTAAAGGTTGCCGGGTTGTCGCCGATAGGCAGACAACCCGGCAAATTCGCTAGCCACAGGCCAGCTTCAATATTACAAGGATGATTTCTCTTGCCATCAGCCAAGACCCATACCGCGTTGAGTCGTCAATGGGAGTTGTTGCAACAGCTTCCCAAACGCGCCCCTGGTATCACAGTGAGTGAGTTGCTGACCCGCCTGACGACCGCAGGCTACTCCATCAGCCGCCGCAGCATCGAGCGCGACCTGCGTGATCTGTCCCTGGTGTTTCCGTTGCAGTGCAACGATGGAGGAACGCCCTTCGGTTGGTATTGGAAGCCGGGCGTGAGCGTCGAGTTGCAGGGCATCACCTTGACTGAAGCCGTAAGTCTGGCGCTGGTCGAAGATGCCGTGCGCCCGCTCCTTCCGGGCAGCATGTTGAGCGTGCTGGAACCGCGTTTCGAACATGCCCGGCAAAAACTCAAAGGCCTCGAAGACGGCAACCCCGCTGCCCGCTGGCCCGACAAAGTGGCGAGCGTTCGACCGGATTTCAATCTTCGAGCGCCGGAAATCCAGGCAGAAACGCTGGAAGCACTGCAACACGCCCTGATCAGCGAACAGCAAGTCCATTGTCAGTACTATTCGGCACACACCGACAAACTCAGTGAACTGACTCTCAACCCCCTGGCGATTGTCCAGCGTGGGCTGATCACCTATCTCATCGCCACCGCTGCGCCCTATACCGATGTCCGTCAGTTCGCGGTGCATCGCTTTCGCGCGGTAACGGTACTCGAAACTCCGTGCCAAGGGCTGGAGACGTTCGAACTGCAAACCTACCTGGCCACCGACGCCTTGCAGTTTGGCAAACCGAAGAAGATCCGGCTCAAGGCCTGGGTGAGCGAACACCAGGCAAGGATGATTCGTGAAACGCCCTTGAGCACGGACATGGTGCTGGAGGCGCTGTCGGATGGTTTTCAGGTGCAGGCGACCGTCAACAATACCTGGCAGCTGCACTGGTGGATTTTGTCTTTGGGTGATTCGTTGGTCGTGCAGGAACCGTCGCAGTTGCGCCAGCAGATGGGAGACACATTGCGGCGCGCGGCTGCAGCGTATGGCCATGAGGAAGGCAAGGCGAGCCTGGTGTAATTCGCCAGGAGGTCCTGGCGGATCAATTCACCTTGCCTGTTCTAGCGAAACGGTCGCGCCAGCCTGGCCTTGAAGATTTCCAGCTGGGTAGCCGGCCGGACATCCAATGCGCTGTGTCGGCATGAAGGGCAGTTGGAAAACCAGTCGATCCCCTCACGCAGGGCATCGCTGAGTGGCACCGTTGTTTTATGCCAGTGGCATTGGGAGCAAGTGAATGTGAAGGGATGGGGCGGCCAAGGCATAGAGATAACCTTCCAGTTGTAGAGCATATGGCGTCATCGACGCTGCACTGCGTCAGGCCGAATGACCGGCGCGTTTGTCCAGTTCCTGTTTCATCTCAGTGTATTCACGGAAGAACTCGTAGCCCTTTTTCATAACGACGATGACGCCAATAACAGCGAACATATTTTTCATGCTGCGGTCCCTTATGGTTGCCTGACTCAAGCGGTTCGGAACGGTGTGAACCCTTCGCCCTGCTGATGAGGCGAGCCTGTAGGAGCCGCGCGACAAGACGTGTCGTGACCGGAGGATCCATCGGCGGAAAGCGCCGCTGATTCTGAATCTGTGCAGCCCGGCACAAAGGGTTTTAACACCGCTTGCAATCCATTGTGTTCAACGCTCAACACCGCGACGCCAACACCATGGGCTTCCTGGTATGTCAGCGTCTCCAACAACGGAGCACCTCCCGCGCGAGGCACCAGCAATATCGATAAATCCGGTTTGCGGCCCTTCCAGCGCAAGCAATCCCGGTACAAGTGCGCAGACACCATGCCCTCCAGCACCCACCTGCGCTCAACCCGGTACTTGGCGTCCATCACAATGAACGAGCTCCCCGCCGGGCTTTCCACGGTGACCACAATGTCGGGGTAGCGCTTCCCGGAAATGCTGGAGAAACCGTGGCTGGCTGGCTGATCGAACGCTGGGCAGCGTACCTGTAGCAAGACATTGACCTGTACGTCGGAACTCCTTCCTTCACAGCGCACGACGTCCATGCGTGAGTCGGGCCAAAAATCATGCCACTGCAAGTCGGGATAGATCGACTTCATGATGGCCACCACCTGGAGGTAGCACCAACGCTCGTATATTTCCCACGTCGGACTGATCCACAAGCGCTCTCCCTCGCGACTGCCGTCAATGCCAGGACGCAGCACGTACCAACCATGACGATAAGCCCGAGCGTAAGCGGGATGAGCGGAAATAGCGTTAAGCCCGGCAGCGGAAATTCGAGGCTGACGCAGGGAGCAGAACGGTTCAGTGCGTTGAATCCTGCGAAGGTCACTGTGCAAGCCTTCGAGGAACTCAATCCGCCGCCCAAGCCGAGGGGCCAACGCGGAGCTAGCCCCCGTGTCGCCCTCCCCATCAATGATCTTTTGCAAGGCAGCAATGACGTAACGACTGCGTCGCAGGGCTTTACCAAGGACAACGGCTAACGCCTGATTGGCCGGATTATCCAGGTCTTCAAACACAGTGGGCACATCAAAGTACAGCCCCTCAGAGCCGGCACTGGTCTGTTCGGGATTACGGAGCAACGCCGTCGCCGCCGGGTCCTGCAAGGCACGTCGCAGGGTCTGGCGATCAATACGGCGCAATTGGTGCGTTGGCCGTAAGGTGCGCTCCCGGTGCAACTGTGTCAGCGGCTTGCGCAAGACTTCGGTAAACGCCGACAACAACGCCGGACCATAACGTTTCAGCCGGGCATATTGCAGGTGCGGGTTGCTGGTTCGACCTTCATGACCCACCTCCAACTGGGCGTATTCGTTGCCCAGCAGCAAACGTGTATCGAAGGCGAGAAGTTCGTCGAGCATCGCGGCAAACGAAACCTCGCCGAGCTTGTTTTGATCGGGAGCCACATCAAAGTGGTAGCTCGCTACGACTTTGCCGCTGGTATCAACCAATTCAGCGATGACTTTGCCCGCATAGAAACCCGGCTCCCATCGCCACGCGTCAAATGCCTCATGGCGCGCGCGCTCCAACGGCTCATCATCAACGAACAGACGCGACTCGGGGACAATCTCGAAATAATAAGTGCCGCGCTCCATGAACCCCGAAACCAACGCTTCGGGGCTGACCGTGAACGTGCTGCCTTGTTTATCAATGCATCGGATAATCGCCATGTTTCAGCGCCAGAACCGGGCGGAACCCAGAGAGCGCAAATCATCCTGCAACTCGCCGACTTTAGTTGCCGAATCCGCCAGTTTCATATCCCGCAACAAAGTACGGCTGTCTGCGAAGGCCGCCTGAATCCGAGATGTGTCTTCCCCGCGCAGCTTGGCCGTGCGTACGTAGCTCTCGTTACTCAATGGATTGACGTAACCCAGCAGGCAGGAGGGATCATGCCAGCCTGGCTGGACGGGGACTGTAAGCAAGCCCTCAGCCGGATTGGTCTGCCCCCCATGCAAAGCAAGCGCATACCCCCGAGCCAGTACAGTCTTTCCGGCGCCGCTGAGACCGGTGAGTAGGGCGAAGTGACGGCGCGGATGGCTCCAGAGTCCGGCGTCAAGCCGAGCAACCAGGCTGATCGGAAAGACGATATCCGCGGGAAAACTACGCTGGATGGTTTCCAGCGACGGTCGCTCGAACGGCACAGATTGTTCACTGCATGCCGCCACGCAGGTTGAAACGGTTCCGGCGTCTGGAGTCAGTGATTGGGGCTCCCAGTGGATTTGCGCTGCCCAGGTTTCACCGAACTCGGTCAGGTACAGCAGTTTGTCTGCACGGGTTTCAACCAATTGCAGGGCACGCAGCCAAAAGGTCAGACTGGTCAATGCTCGATCGCTGGTCCACCCGGGGTTTACCTTTCTCAACGCGTCATTCAATGCGCTGACGGATATTGGGCCGCTGCGCAATGCATAGAGCATGTGATCAAACCCGAGAACGCGGGTCAGCAACCAGTCCGACACTTCATCAGGCTCGCCAGAATCCAGCAGTCCCTCACCTCGCGGTGTCAGATGGATTTCGTCGCCTTGGGCCCGCAGAACACCCCATTCCGCAATCAGTGAATTGAGTTGTGTTCGGATACTCGAAGTCGCGTGGCTTGGGTTGATCGAGCGCATGTGCTCTACCAAGTCTTCCCGCTTGCATCCCTCTTTGGCGAACTCAATGATGGCCCTGATGGTCGCGATACCACCACCAATGGCGAGCATGCCGCGACGTCGGCGCTCAGCAGGTAAAGGATTCAAGCGCTCCTGGCCCGTAACGGGGTCAGCGATTTCCGTGACCTCGGTTTCCTGCTCCTTCACGAATTTCATGTAGAGCAGCCAAGGCAGCGTCATGCGCTCCAGCGTCGGTAGTGATAGTCCTTGTTCTTGCGCCCCCAAAGCCTCGTCCAGGCGCTCAAGCACAGTCCGATGCAACGAAAGCCCACGCTCCTTGCTTCCCACACCAATCAACGACGCCAAAGTACGCAACTTCGGGTAATGAGCGATGGTGGTCAGTTCAGTCGGGCACAACGCTGCAAAAAGACGATACTTTTTAAGCCTCGGATTGCGTCCCACAAGAGGAGGAGCAACCCGTTGATTCACCTCGCGCCAGCCTTCCGCGAGTACCTGATCATAAAGCTGAACACCACCCGATTTAAGCGATGCACGAATACTCCAAAGGTATTCGGCGACGCCAGGATCGGCGATCACCTTTGCCACATTGACCGTGCCCATCCCCGTTCTTGTAATGACTTCACTTTCCCACAACTGCTCTTGAAACTCGGTACTACAAAACTCTTCCTGATCAGCGTCTTGTACTTTAAGAAGGAACTCCGACAGCTTTTTCAGCCAGCTCTGATACCAGGGCAGTTCACGATTGTGAGCCAATACCGCCTCACAGGCTGCCTTCAGATTTCCGTTATCCTTCAGATCTACCGCCACCGGTCATGCCCCTTATTGTTGAGTCGGGCCACCGCGCCCAATACCGTCTCTGCTAACTATTTGCATGCGAAGTTACACCAACTCCCAGGAGAATCCAGCCTGTGACACTGGCTCCCGGCCCATCACCAAGCTTGGGCTGCTCCTGACGACCGTATCGGAGCCAAATCACGGGGCCTTGCACCAAGGCCCTCGTGCCTCACACCTAGGGCAGCAAAGCCTGCAGAATCTCCACCTTGCGCTGCAACTGCTCCACATGAGCCTTCTCCGCCCGAAGCGCCGATTTCAACTCGCGATTCTCTTCGGCGTGCCAGCTCAGCCGCTGCTGGCGCTCCTTCGTGGTCGCATGCCAATGCTCGAGCAATCTCCAGGCTTTGTTAGTCTGCAGATACTGCACCAAAAGCATCAGCAGGATCATCAACAGCATCAGCATCGCTACCGACGCCGTCCAATCCCAACCATCCATAAACATGTCCCTCATGTCGTTAACTCCAAACTTGCCAGAGTCACGATATGTAGTGTTAAACGACACGTCTAGAATGTAGACTTATACAGGTAAAGTATTCACTCACATGGAGGCGACATGAAACGCAAGCAAACCATCGCGCAGGTCCGTTGGGATCTCGCCCTTCGCTATCGTCTGATTGAAACCGTCGCATGGTGGGAAGGCCGGCTGACCACGGTGCACTTGACGCAGAGCTTTGGCATCAGCCGTCAGCAGGCATCCAAGGACATCAACACCTACATCACCGAGCATACGCCTAAAAACCTTACATATGATCGACAGATCAAGGGGTACGTGCCGAGTAAACAGTTCAAGCCACTGTTCATCGACGACAGTGCCAGCGCCTACCTGCACCTGCTTTACCAGAACAATGCTCGTGCGCCACACGTCGAGGGGCTGGCGTTGGCCTACGCCCATACCAAAGTACTGGAGGTGCCTGATCGCTCGATCAAGGCCGAGATACTGCGACCACTGCTCAAGGCTTGCCGGGAGCATCTACGCCTGGACATCGACTACGTTTCGCTAAACAGTCCCGAGCCTGAAGGGCGAACCATCGCACCGCATACGCTGATTTACACAGGCATGCGCTGGCATGTGCGCGCCTACTGCGAAAAAAACCGCGAGTACCGAGACTTTGTACTGAGTCGACTGCGTGGCGTACCTGATTTGATGGATGGCGAAACCGAGAATGGCATCTCGGGCGACGACCAATGGAATAGTGAGGTCGAAGTCATCATCAAGCCCGATGAGCGTCTGACGCTAATGCAGAAAGCGATCATCGAAGAGGATTTCGGGATGGTCGATGGACGGCTACAGATTCCCTGTCGCCAGGCGCTGGTCAAGTATGTGTTGCAGCGCTATCAGATTGATCCAAAGAACATGGACCCGAAACCAGAGGCGCAACAGATCGTGGTGGAGAACCTGAAAGAGCTGAAACCCTGGCTGTATGACTGATACCGGTCCCTTTCGACTGCCGTGTTCGCGACAACCTTGCCGCTGGCACACGACTCCAAAAAATACCGAGCCCTGACGCAGTGCGACATGATCTGTCGCACGAGTGAATCAAGCTCTGTGTATCAGACCCCACGAGAGAACGCGATATTGAATAATCTGGAAGCCCTGAAGCTGGTGGAAACCACGTTCACCGAGATACTGAACGCCGACAAAGTGTCCGACCTGCAAAAGATACTGACGTCCGATTCCCTGCTGGAAAAATGGCAGATGGACCGCAACAAGTACCCAGAATTGCAGTTGAAGTTGACGGACCACGACATCAGTTCCCTCATGACTAAGGTTGGCAACGATCTTCGCTTGCATGCGGACCTCAGCGCCAAACTGGAAACTCCTCTGGAAAAGCTGCTCTACGCCCTGGTCTGGAAAAATGGCGACCTGCAAAAGGTGGCGCACATAATCAAAGGTGCAGCCGATGTCAGACCAACATCGCTGACTAACGGCCCAGGCCAGGTATTCAGACAGTTCGGCCGGCACCTGGCTGATCGCTCGGAATCCATTGTCGATCAGCACGTGCTTCGTGCCTTCGAACTCTATGAGCAGATCAACGCCCCAGACTTTTCCAAGATCAAGACCATTCGCAAGAAGATCAACTGGGACAAGGATGTCGCCTGCATCGAACGCTACAAACGCTGGCTCTGCGAGCACTTCAAAGAGCGTCAGGATGCCGACCCTGGATTCGTGGTGAACATCGACATGGCGCTCTTCGCGCTCGGTCGAGCGGTAAAGATCACCAGCAAGCGTGGTAACGGCGAAGAAGCGTAACCCCATAGCCATCGAGGACAGCGCCATGAAAACCTACAAAGCCTTCATGCAACGTGTGGTTGCTACCGCCGGCCCCCAAGCCAACTTCACCATCACGATTCAGGCGGTGACCTCTGCCATGGCAAAAGTCACCGCTGAAGCCCAGTACCCAGGCTACAAATGCCTGAACGCACCCACTCAGGTGCGTTGAAGTCTTGCCAGTTCATCCTGCAGTTGCAGCGCCAGCCCACTGGTTCGCTGCACATTGCGACTCACCGCTCCTTCAAACACCCCTGGACTGGCTTCAACCAGGCTGAACCATTGTTTGGCACGGGTGATGGCGGTGTACAACAGTTCCTTGGTCAACACAGGGTTCAGCGCATCGGGCAACACCAAAGCCGTATGGTTGAACTCTGATCCCTGGGACTTGTGCACCGTCATGGCGAAGACAGTCTCAACTTCCACCAACCGACTCGGCATCACGAAACGTACGCCGCCGCTGCCATCGTTTCGCGGGAAGGCCACACGTAGAACACGCTCTGCAGAGGGGCCTGGTACCCAGAGTGCAATGCCAATGTCACCATTCATCAAGCTCAGGCTGTAATCATTGCGGGTGACCAGTACCGGTCGCCCTTCGTACCAACCCTGATCCCCCGACAACAACTCACAGCGGCGCAGTTCGGCGGCCACTCGCTGGTTCAGCCCTTCAACCCCCCAAGGCCCGCGACGCAGCGCACAGAGCAGGCGGAACTCATCGAACGCGCCCAATACTTTGCCAGCCCAACCGGCCCAGAGGGCACTGTCCCAGGGAGTGTCTTTCGCAGGACGCTGGTCTCGTAGCTGCTCAAGGTAATGACGGTAACCCGGGGCATCGCCTTTGCCGTTGATAATCAACTCTGTGAGTGCGGCATCATGCTCGCCTCGCAACTTGAGGTTGAACAGCTGAGGCAATTGCTGATCAAGCAGGCTTCGTGCTTCGGCGGCGTTTTTCTCATTGACCAGCTTGGCCAGACGCCCAATGCCCTGCTGGGCGTCGAAGCGTCGGGAGTAGCGCAGCATGACGGTTTGCTGGGCCAGCGGATCGCCAGCACCGACTGCCGTTTGCAACCCCGGAGCGCTGACCGACTCGCCACTGTGGGCTTCCAGCCAGGCCACTGTTTGCTCGCTATAGCCGCCGGCTTCAGCGTTGCGACAAAGGTCGCCCAACACGGAGCCTGCATCCACCGATGCCAGCTGATCCTTGTCACCCAACAGAATCAAGCGCGCCTGCCGAGGCAAGGCATCGAGCAAGCAAGCCATCATTTCCAGGTCAATCATCGACGCTTCGTCGACCACCAATACATCCAGCTCCAGTGGCTTATCCCGGTGGTGAATGAAGTTGCGCGAATCCGGTCGACTGCCCAACAGACGGTGCAATGTGGAAACATCCGTCGGGATCGCCTCCTGCACCGGGGCGCTGACCGGCAGCTCACGGACGGCCTTGCCAATGGACTCGGACAAGCGTGCTGCTGCCTTGCCGGTGGGGGCGGCGAGGCGAATGCGTAGCGGTTTTCCTTCCTCCACGGCCGGTGTTTGCAGCAGCCCCAGCAAGCGCACGACCGAAGTGGTCTTGCCGGTGCCGGGGCCGCCGGTGATGACACTGAAATTGCCTCGTGCCGCCAGCGCACAGGCAATTTTTTGCCAGTCGCTGCGGCGTTCACCGTTAACTTCGAAGGTGTCAGGGAACAAGGCATCGAGCCGACTGGAAAGTTTTTCCGGTGTTACCGCGTCCACGCTCAAGCGGGCACTCAACGCCTGGGCAATGTTGCGCTCGTAGTTCCAGTAACGACGCAGGTACAGGCGCTGTCCGGTCAACACCAACGGCCGTTGCGGAAAACGCTGTGCCCCGTCCCGATCCTCCACCAGCGGGCTCAAGGCCAACGCCCGGCGCCATTGCGCGACATCCAGGCCCAGCAACCATTGCGACGGTAATTGGCCGCCCTCCTCCCCTTCAGGAGGTAACGACAACACAAAGTCAGGCGCTTGCAGGGTAGCGACCAGATCTAGGCAGGAATGCCCGCGACCCAGTTGATGACTGGTCATCGCGGCGGCCAACAACACACTGGCCTGGGCCTGAGGATCCTGTTCAAAAATGAAGGTGGCGAATGAGCGATCCAGTGCGCGCAACCAGCCTCGGCTCACCCAATTGTCGAGTTGATGCAGCAGCTCGCTGCTGTCGGCATCGCCAACGAACAACGGCGGGTGATCAACGTTGCGCTGGCTGTTGCTCAGTTGCTTAAGGGTCTGGCTCATGCGCTGACCTCCGCGTGTTGGCCCATGAAGAGTTGGTCCAGTTGTTCAATCAACTGCCGTGGCGGTCGTTCGAAATGCACACCATGGGTGGGCGCCTGGTGCCCACGGACGAACAGGTATACCGCCCCGCCCATGTGCTGTTCGTAGTCATACCCCGCAAGGCGCAGCTTGAGCTGACGATGCAACGCCAGCAGGTAGAGGCACAACTGCAGGTCGTAACGTTTGTTCAGCATGGTCTCGGCCATCGCCTCGGCGTCGTAGGCCTGATCGTTACCGCCCAGCCAGTTGGACTTGTAGTCCGCCACGTAGTAGCGACCTTGATGCTCAAAGGTCAGGTCGATGAAGCCTTTGAACATGCCGTTCAACTCGTTGGCGGCCAGTACTGGACGCGGTGCACCACCCAACGTGTATTGGCGCACCAGTGCATCAAGGCGCTGAACGTTCACTGACCGGCTGGAAAACCAGAACTCCATCTCCACCTGATAGGTGCTCAGGGTCGAGAGTTTGCATTGGGTACCGTTGAACCGCAGCGGTGCATTCAGATAGCTGCCCAGCCAGGCGGACAGTGGCTCGATCCAGGTTTCCCAGTCGCGCAGGTTGCAGCGTCGGGCAACGGTGTTATGGAGGGTTATTGGATCTCCAGCGGTCTTGGCAAAACCTTCGCGACCGGCCCATTCGAACAGTCCATGGAGAAAGGTGCCAGGTCCTGCGCCCCGAGGGAAACCGTGAATCCCGGCCCCTGCCGGCAAGGCTTCAGCTTCGTCCTCTTCCTGCAAGTTGGCTTCCAGCGCGGTCGCCGGCTCCAGGCTGATACCCGGCTCCGCCCCCATCAGGACATATCCGTCGGCAATGGCCAAGGCCGAGTAACTGGCAATCCACCAATTTGCCGCGAGCTTGTGCAAGGGCCGCAAGGCTGGCCCCACCGGTGGTGGAGTGGGTGCCGTGTGGACATTTTCCGATGGTGCTGGCGCTGCGCACACCTCAATGTCCGGGCAGCCACTGGCCAGTGCCTCGACCACGCCGGGCAGACTCTCTGGGGCTATCGGCTTCTCCCCCGCCAGCATGTAACCCAGGCCTGCCTTATGCAGATCTGTCGATTTTCCTCCGGTCTTAAATCCCTTGGGCGCTACGCAGATCCAGGTGGCGTAACGGGCTCGGGTCAGGGCAACGTAAAGCAGGCGCATTTCTTCGCCCATGCGCTCATCGTTGGCACACCCTTGTGCCGTCTCGGCCTGTTTACCTTTGGCCAGCTCGATGACCAGATCCATGTTGTCGTGAAACATCGGCGGTGTTGTGCTTTTGCCATCGATCTCCCTTGCGCTACAGGCGAACGGCAGCAGCACCAAGGGGTATTCCAGGCCTTTGGATTTGTGCACGGTGATGACCTTGATCAGGTCCGAATCGCTTTCCAGGCGCAGAATTTCTTCTTCGCTCTGGCCATCCACCTGCTCGGCCAGATGACGGATCAGCGCATGCTCGCCATCGAGTTCGGCGGCGCTGCGCTGCAACCACTCGGCCAGGTGCAACAGGTTGGTCAGGCGACGCTCCCCCTGGTCTTCCAAAAGCAAACGGGCCGGGATATTGAACGTGGCAAGCAGTTTTCGCAGCATCGGCAGCACGCCCTGTTGCTGCCACAACACGCGAAAATCCCTGAACAGCAGAACCTGTTGTTCCCAGAACAGCTCATCCTGATTCAATTGCTCCAGGGTCTGCCATGTCAGCCCGACGCTGCGGGTCGCCATTGCCGCTCGCAGCAGCCGATCGCTGGTGGGTTGAGCGCAGGCACGCAAGATATACAAAAGGTCCTTGGCCTCTTCGCTTTCAAAGACCGAGTCTCTGTCGGAGAGATAGACGCTGGCCAGTTGCCGATGGGCCAGGGCTTTACGGATGGCTTCGGCCTCCTTGCGATTGCGCACCAGAATGGCGATATCGGCGGGCCGCAGAGCAACGAATTCACCGTTGCCCTTCAGTAAACCGGAACGCTGGGTTGCAGCGGGATCAAGCCAGGCCTGAATCGCCGACGCCGAAGCTTCAGCGGCTTTACGCAAGTAGGTGGCGTTATTGATCACACCCTCGGTTTTCAGCTGCCAGAACGTGAGGGCCTGTTGATTCGTACCGATGACCTGCAGCACATCCTCGCGCCCATTGGCATGGACGCTGATGAACGGTACCGGGTTGTCCTGATCTTGCGTGGCAAACCGAAACGCGCCCCGAGGCTGGGCTTCGGCGTAGCGGAAGCAATGGTTGGCCGCCTCGACCATCGCCTTGGTGGAACGATAGTTGGTCCCCAGTGTGTAGTGACGGCCAGCCGTGGCTTTTCGCGCCTGGAGGTAGGTGTAAATATCCGCACCGCGAAAGGAATAGATCGCCTGTTTCGGGTCGCCAATCATGAACACGCCGCAGTCATCCAGGTTGTCGGGAATGCGGTAAATGGTTTCGAAGATCCTGTACTGAACCGGGTCGGTGTCCTGGAATTCATCGATCAGGGCGACCGGATACTGCTTGCGAATGGTCTCGGCCAGACGCGGGCCCGACGGGCCTTGCAAGGCCTGGTCAAGGCGATTGAGCAGGTCGTCGAAACCGATTTGCGCCCTGCGCACTTTCTCGGCATTGAACGAACATTGCACCTCACGCAGTGCATGCAGCAGCAGTTGCGCGCGCACCTCGGTTTTTGACTCCAGATGATCGACCCACGTATCGATGGCCTGAAAAGCGGGGTGCACGCTGACAACGCCGCCTTTGTTAACACTGAACCGGGTTTGCCCACACTTGCGAACATGAGCACAGGCTTCGTCTCCCAGGCTCCATTTCGCGATTTCACCAAGCATCTGCTCGAAAGTTTCGGGAGTCTTGGTTGGATAGGATTTTCCGCTCAACTTCGTTCGTACATTACGCAGCAGCGTATTTATCCCGGCGACATCTCGCGACCACTCAGCTCTGGCACGGTCCTCAAGCGCAACACATCGCTGCTCCCAATCGATAGGGGACTGCAGAAGCGCATCCAATCGTGCCGGAGCGCTGATCGATGCCCCTGCCTGCCGGAACTCCGCGTCTGCCCGCGATAGCAGAGGACTGAGCGCCTTCTGTAGATCAGTCGGGGTTTTGAAGCAATCGGCCACCACCTTGGAGAGCGCCGGTGACAAGGCATAGAAATGCCGACGCCAATAATCCCTGACCACCTCCGCCAGCAGCTCGCTCTGGTCGGTTTCCAGTGTTTGAGTAAACAGGCTGCCACTGTCGAAGGCGTGCTCACGCAACATCCGATAGCACCAGCCATGAATGGTCGAGACCGCCGCCTCGTCCATCCACTCACCTGCCAGTTGCAACCGGCGCGCGCAATTGGGCCATTCCTGCGGCGGGTAATCGGCACGCAGTTGCTCCAGCAAATTGTCGTGTTCGTGATCAGGCTCCAGGAAGCACAGCGCCGCTTCGGTCAAGCGCGCACGAATACGGTCGCGCAGTTCCTGGGTCGCGGCATCAGTAAAGGTTACGACCAGAATCTGCGGAGGTGTCAGCTGATCCTTGAAGGCGGCCTCGCCTCCATGCCCCAGCACAAGGCGCACGTACAACAAGGCGATGGTGAAGGTTTTGCCGGTACCGGCACTCGCTTCGATCAGTCGGCTGCCATGCAAAGGAAAGTCGAGGGAGTTCAGATTCAGCGGATTCATTGGTCGCTCCCTGCGCGGCTCGAAGAAAGATGATTGAACAGGCCGCCATACAGGCGCTTGGCCCATGAGGTGAAATGACCGGAGGCGCACAGTTGGTCGAAATCCGCGTACGCACGGCGCAAGGCGAAGGAGCTGTCTGCCTCGCCAGAGCGCATGTACCCGCCCTCGAACGTCTCGCGGGCCTTTTCGGACGCCGAGTCGTTGTCTTCCCCGCCCTCCTTCGCTTCTTCGAGCCAGGCGAATGCGCTTTTACAGGCGATCGGCAGCGGTTCACGCATGCCCGCCACCCAGGCCTCGAGCAGCGATTTCAACTGCGTCTGCGCCTCTTGCGGGGCCATTGGCCGGAACACCACGTCCCCATTCAAACTGACCAGAATCGAGGTGCAGCCCGGCTCACTCAGCTGCAACGCCAGATGGCGCACCCAGGGACGAACCAGGTTGTGCCAGCGCCAACTGTCGTCGTTGCACAGCTTCTTGCTGTCCAGCTGCAAGTAGGCACGCTCACCTTGGGCATTGCGGCGAATACCGCCCTGCCAGTCACTCAATCCCGGGGCCGATTCATGAGCGGCGATCGTTGCGGCGGTTTGGCCCTCCTCGACCTCCGGCCACGCCTGCAACTGCACGTGGTAACGCTCGAGCATATCCGGCAGCGGCTCGGCCAGGGCCGATGCGCTCAACGTGCCGAAGCCACCCAACGGCAACTTGCCTTCGCGCTGCAAACGCTGAAGCTGCAGATCAAGCTCAGCCCCGGCGCCTTCAGGCTGATAATCCTCTTCAACCCAACGCTTGAGCGCCTGGCTGAGCCGGTCCTGGTGCTGCCAGTTCTCAAGGCCGTCGAGCTGAAAGGTTTCGTCGTCGCGGCTGGTCAATTCGTCATTGTCGAAGTTGACCTTGAGCCGTTGCTGGAAGAACGCCCCGACGGGGTCGCGCACAAACCCGGCCAGTTGGCGCAGGGTTAAAGGCGTGTCTTGGGCGAGCGCTGGCAACAGGTTTTTCGATGGCTGCTGATCTGGCGAATCATGCACCTCACGCCATTCGTGAGAGTAAGTGAACAGCCCGTCCGGCCCCGGCTTGTCGGCAAAGTAGGCGGCGCTGAAAGGCTGTAGCGGGTGTTCCTGGGTCAAGGCATGCAGCAATTTGCCAGGCTGCGCCAAGCGCCAGCCGCTGGACAGGTGATCACGCAGTTGCCCGATCAGTACCGAAGGTACGCGCTCACTGTTGTCGCGGATGTTGCGGCCAACCCAACTGACATACAGCTGTTCCCGGGCCGACAACAAGGCCTCCAGTAACAGGTAGCGGTCATCCTCGCGGCGCGAGCGATCGCCAGGACGGTAATCGTTGCGCATCAGGTCGAAATCGACTGGCGACTGTTGGCGCGGATAATCGCCATCGTTCATGCCCAGCAGGCACACCACTTTGAAAGGGATCGCACGCATCGGCATCAACGTGCAGAAGTTCACCGCACCAGCGAGAAAACGTTGCGACAAGCCACCATCCTCGATGCCGGATAGCCAGGTTTCATGCATCACGCTCAGCGGCAAAGGCTCGTTGAATTGCGCGGACTCACAGGTGCGCAGCCAGTCATCGAGCAGTTTGAGCAACTGGTTGACCAGTAATTCTTCGACATCCCCCACCGGACGGAAGAACACCTTCAACAGCGATTGCAGGCGCTCGACCCAGAGCACCGGTGTCGCTGGCTGCTGCAGATCTTCGCGGGCGACTTCCAAGTGATCGAGCAGGGTCAACAAAGGCCCTGCCAATGCCGCCTCCAGCCCGGACACTTCATCGTAAGGCTCGATGCCATTCAGCTCGGGCCCTAGGCCGGCTGCGTAGCCCAGCAGCATGCGGCGCATCCCGAAACGCCAGGTGTTTTGCTCAAGGCCTGCGGGCATGTCCAGGCTCTCGCGCTGTTGCGCATTGAGTCCCCAGCGTACACCGGCACCATCGATCCAGCGCTGCAGGATCGGCACATCCGCTTCCTTGATGCCGAAGCGCGCCCGCAGCGCCGGCACATCCAGCAGGTCGAGAATATCGCTGACGGCGAAGCGGCTATGGGGCAGTTTGAGCAAGTGTTCGAGGGCGATCAGCAATGGCTGGCGCCCACGCTGTCCCTGGTCGGCCAAGGTAAACGGCAGATAACGAGGGTCATGACGTGGCACCTGGCCGAACACGGCCTCGATATGTGGCGCATACGCATTAATGTCCGGAACCATCACAATCACATCCCGCGGGCTTAGCTGGGGATTGGCACTGAAGCGGGCGAGCAACTGATCGTGCAGCACTTCCACTTCACGCTGCGCACTGTGGACCACGTGAAAGCGTACCGAGCGATCCTGTGCAACATCGACAGGGCCCCATACTTCGAGGGTTTCAGCCAACGGACGCAATTCAAGAATGTCGCTTTGCAATTGGCCCAGCAGGCTGGAAGGTGGCTCGTCATTGAACAGATCGATACGCCCGCCGTTTAGGCCCTCGAAAAGGTGTCGATAACTCGCCGGCTCGTCATAGTGGTCGAGCAAATTGATGTAGTCGCGACCTTGCTTACCCCACGCGGCGAGCAAAGGCTGGCCATGTTGGCTCGTCGCCATAGAGGCACTTCTGTTTGGCTGACGGCGATAGGCATGGCCCAACAAGTCTTTGTCAGCGACGATATCGCCCCAGTGATGGCGACAAGGGTTGTGCACGCACAGCAACACCTGGCTGTAGCGCGAGAGTATGGCCAAGGCTTCCAAAACCTGTGCCGGCATAGATGAAATGCCAAACACCACCACACGCCGAGGTAAACCATTCGGGGGCTGCCCTGCTTCACGCAGGCGTGCGACAAAACGCTTGTGAACACCGGCACGGCTCTGCTCAAGAGCGCCCTCGCCTACATCCGCCAATACTTCACGCCACAGCTCCGCCTGCCACAGGTTGTCGGGATCCAGCGGTTTCACACCGCCTTTGATGTGCTTTAGCTGATCACGCCCGGCCGCCCAGTCCTCCAGCCAATCGGCGCGATAGACCTGATATTGGTCAAACAGGTCCGCCAGACGTTCGGATAGTTGATGGCGCTTGCGCTGATCGTCATCGTCCTGAAGGAAACGCTGCAAGCTGCTGAAATGGGTTTTGTTGAGCAATTGAGGCAGCAAGCGCATCAGACGCCAACTCAGTGCAGTCTTGTCCAGCGGCGAAGACTCGGGGGTTGTCTCGGCCCCCAAGACAGACCGGTAAGCCTGCCACAGGAAACGCGCAGGAAGTTGCACATCCAACGCTGCTGCGATACCGCAGCCACCGTTATCCGGATCTTCAGCCAGCGCCAGCTTCAACCATTGAGCAATGCCGTTGCTGTGCACCAGCACGACTTCGTTTTCCAGAGGGGCCAACGGGTAGCGCTGCATCCAGCTCACCGCTAGCTCACGCAAATCGTCCAAGCGATTGCCGTGAATAATCATGAAGCCGGGCTTCAACGAGTCCGCATCCTGCATACGCCACCCTCAGATCTGAATACGCAGCTCTGTGGTACAGAGCAGCAAAAGGCCATCACTTTAAAACGATATTGTTACACGCCACCAGCCCGAAGAAGGTCAACACAACCATCTACAGGGGCCGAGCATAGGTTGCCCAAGGAGGAGAGCAAATGCTGGGGGTTTGCACAGGTCAACTACTCACGCACATCCCCAACCGTTTCTGCTGAGACGACAGTTAGAAATAAATGAAAAGGCGTAAAAATCTGTGCTGTTTGTTGACAGTCCACGGGGTTCATCACCACTCACTTGAGCCTGCCCCCATGAAAACCTACCTAACCTTCATGCAACGTGTAGTTACTACCGCCGGCCCTCAAGCCAACTTCACCATTACCGTACAAGCAGTGAGCTCGACCATGGCTGGCCAAGGTCACTACCGAAGCGCAGTATGCCGGTTACAATTGCTTCAACGCCCCCACTCAGGTTCGCTGACGCTTCTCCAGCTCAGCCTGCAATTGCGGCGCCAGCCCGCCGATACGCTGCACATTGTGACTCACGGCAACTTCCCTCGGCCTGGCCTCGACCAGGCTGAACCAGCCCTTGGCTCGTGTGATTACGGTGTATAAAAGCTACTTGGTCAGCACGGGATTCAGCACATCAGGCAATTCCAACGCGGTATGGCTGAATTCCGAGCTTTGAGACTTGTGCACCGTCATCGCAACCTGCAGACAGGTTGTCGCGTGATACCAAATTCTTCAGCGGCATGGGCGATTCGACTTAGAAAAAACCAAATCACTTGCTCCAAGACAGTTTTTTCGAGACGAGACGCTCCCTAATTCGATCTGAATTCAGTTCAAAAAAATTTCAAACCTATATCACCTCGATGAACACCCTACCGTATTGACTGCGGCAGGGAATTTGGCGTGCCTGCTTTTGGTTGAGCACGCTCATCATTGGAGGATTTGCGTATGTATGCCCCCTGCCCTAGCTGCAACTCTGGACGTGTCGTCACGAAAAATATCGGTAAACAAGCGGGTGGATTAATTGGGGTCGCCGGCGGTGCAGCCAGTGGAGCCGCCGGAGCCTTATCGGCGGCGGAAGCCGGTGCGGTAATCGGTGTGGTCGGTGGGCCGGTCGGGATCACTATTGGCAGTATTGCTGGAGCGATTTTGGGTGGTCTGGTCGGCGGGGTCGCCGGTGGGATTGCCGGCGCCACGCTGGGTGAACAAATGGATGACAAGGTACTGAACAACTTCCAGTGCCTAGAGTGCGGTTACAGCTTCAGCGTCAACCGTTAAGTCGTTGTGAACAGGCGCCGTGCCTCACTGAAAAGGCGCCGTCTCCCCTTTATTCGCAAGGAAACATTCCCATGGCACACCTGATCGAACAAATGGCTTACGTCGGCGCTACTCCCTGGCATGGTCTGGGCAGTCGCCTTTCCGAGAAGCAACCGCTGGAAATCTGGCAACGCGAAGCCGGCATGGATTGGAAAATTCAAGAAAGCCCAGTTCACTTCAAGGCTGACAGCATCGGCCCATTGGGAACTATCCACTCGTTCCCGGAACAAAAAGTGCTTTACCGCTCCGATACCAAGGCACCTCTCTCCGTCGTGTCCAACCGGTACCAAATCGTACAACCGCGTGAGGTCCTGGAGTTCTACCGAGATCTGACTGAAGTATCCGGCTACGAGCTGGAAACGGCGGGCGTGCTGAAAGGTGGCCGCAAGTTTTGGGCGTTGGCACGTACCGGACAAACGGCCGAATTGAAAGGCCATGACCGGGTCAACGGCTACCTATTATTGGCCACCTCCTGCGATGGAACCCTAGCCACCACAGCGACGCCAACCACGGTTCGGGTGGTCTGCAACAACACCCTGACCATCGCTCTTGATGGTATGACCCGTGCGATCAAAGTGCCTCATAACACCCGCTTTGATCCGCAAGTGGTGAAAAAGCAGCTGGGCATCGCCGTTTCGCAATGGGATGAGTTTATGTACCGGATGCGGAATTTGGCTGAACGCAAAGTGCAGTGGCATGAGGCAATGGGTTTCTTCATGAACGTGTTGTGTGACGTCTCCCCACACAGCACGTTACCGGAAGTCCTCCCCAACGAACGGGCGCTGCGTAAAGTCCAAGAACTGTATGAAGGCCAAGGTCGCGGCGCAACGCTGGAATCATCTCGCGGAACGGCTTGGGGCTTGCTCAACGCCGTCACCGAGTACGTCGACCATGAACGACGGGCTCGGAGTAATGAGTACCGCATGGACTCGGCCTGGTTCGGCCAAGGGGCAGTGATCAAACAACGTGCCCTGAGCGCAGCCCTTCAGCTCGCCGCCTAGGGGGGCTACTCGCGGTTACTTTCGGCTCGTACGTCTCGTTCCTCTCACCTATTAGAACGCCTGATCAGCTTGCTGCTGGTCAGGCGTTTTTTATGCATTAGGAAATACTCATGACCTCTCAAACACTACCAAAAACCATCGTAAAAACCCGGCCAGCGTTACGCCTGGTTGGCACCAAACAACTGCCGCGTGAAGATTGGCTGGCGGTACGTAAAGGCGGCATCGGCAGCTCGGATGCAGCCGCCGCTGTCGGCCTCAACCCTTATAAGTCCCAGTTGGAGCTGTGGCTGGAAAAAACCGGACGCGATGCCTCCTTGCCCAAGATCGATCCTCAGGACGAGGAGAGTCCGGCGTACTGGGGCAACGTCCTCGAACCCATCGTCGCCTGGCATTACAGCAAGCGCAGTAGCAATCGAGTGCGGCGAATCAATGCCGTGCTGCAGCATCCCGATCCAAAACTGCCCTGGATGCTGGCCAACATCGACCGCGAGGTGATCGGCTCCGACGATGTACAGATCCTTGAATGCAAAACCGCTGGCATCAACGGCGCTCGCCTATGGAAGGAGGGTGTGCCCGAATATGTGCAGTTGCAGGTCATGCATCAGTTAGCCGTAACTGGCAAACAGGCGGCGGATGTCGCAGTACTGCTAGGTGGCCAGCACCTGGAGATTCACCGCATCGAACGGGACGAGTCGATGATTGCTCGGCTGATTGATCTGGAGCGGCTGTTCTGGGATTACGTGGTCAGTGATACCCCACCACCGGCCGATGGTACGGCCTCAGCGGAAGCGGCGTTGCGCTGCCTCTACCCCGAGGACAACGGCCAGACTCTAGACTTTAGCCAGCACCCAGAGCTGGCCACCATCTACCTGGAGCTCAAGGCTGTTCGCCAGAGCATTGCCCAGCAGGAAACGCGTGAGGCGCAGCTCAAGCAAGTCCTGCAACAGGCCCTGGGCACAGCCACCCGTGCAGAGTTTGTCGAGGGCTATATCAGCTGGAAGAAGTCCAAGGACAGCACCGGCTTGGATATCGAACAGATGCTCAAGGACAAACCCTACCTGCAGGCCCGCTACTCCAAGATCAAAACTGGCAGTCGCCGCTTTCTGATCGGCTGAATCCTCGCCTCTCGCCCAAGCCAGCTGGACCCTTCACGTCCCGGTGGCTTTTTCATTTCCAGATAAAGGATAACCACCATGCTCAAAGGTTTAGTGATCACCCCTCCGGTACTCGGGCGCATTTCCATCGGCAAGGTTGTCGAGAAAAACGGCAAACGCCTGCCGGAGAAAGACGATCAGTTCACCCTCACCTCCCAGGTACAAAGCCGCGAGGGCTGGTTGCTGCACCCGCTCAATGAGGAATTACGCAACGGCCAGGACGGCAAGCTGCGCAGCATTCCGATCCGTTTACTGTTCAACGAGCCGGATCTGAATTTTCGTGCGGACTACAGCTTGTTCGACCGTAATACCGGCCGGCCGCTGTGCGTCGGCAATGGTGAGACCTGCAAGCGTTTGACCAAGGACGGCATACAGTCGCTGCCCTGTCCCTCACCGGATGGGTGTTCACTCGCTCAAGGCAATGCCTGCACGCCTTACGGCCGACTGAACGTGGTGATTGGTGATGACGATCCGCTGGGCAGCTTTGTCTTTCGCACCACGGGATACAACAGCATCCGCACCCTGGCAGCGCGTCTGCATTACCTGCAAGCCATCTCCGGCAATCGCCTGGCCTGTCTGCCGTTGGAACTGCGTCTACGTGGAAAATCCACTCGGCAAAGCCACGGTACACCGATCTTCTACGTGGACATCACGGTACGCAGTGGGCTGAGCCTCGAAGACGCGTTGCTGGAAGCCAAACAGCGGGAAGAAACCAGACAAGCTTCCGGCTTTGACCAGAGCGCCTTGGATATCGCGGCCCGCCAGGGCTTTAAAAATGGAGCCTTTGAAGACAGCGAAGAGGACACCGGCGCCATCGTCGAGGAATTTTTCCCCGCCATTGAGGATCAGCCCAGCCTTGTAGCCCACCAAGTCCAACTGACAGCGCCTGCCAAACCCTCACTCGCTCAAAAGCTGGATTCGCAAGCCACGCGGCACAACATCAAGCCCTCAGTCCAGTAACCCCCTCTCGACATTCCCAGCGTTCTCACGCATTCGTATAGGAATACCCGCATGAAATATCACAAGCTCAGCGCCGGTGAAGAAACCGGCACCTATGTCATGGACTCTCCGGTTACCGAAGCCGACATCCTGCAGATGGCGCAACAACTTGCGATGAGTCGTCTGTCTAAAGGTCGAGCACTGACTGAGCCAAGACACGTATTCAGTCATCTGCAAACACTGCTGCAGTACCATAAATACGAAGTCTTTGCTGTGCTGCTACTCGACAGTAAACACCGGGTGATTGGTTTCAGGGAGCTATTCAGAGGCACACTGGACAGTGCCAGCGTGTATCCACGGGAAGTGGTCAAAATCGCTTTGGAGCATAACGCTGCGGCTATGATCCTGGTTCATAACCATCCCTCTGGCGACCCCGAGCCCAGCCAAGCCGATCGCACACTGACCACAACCCTTAACAATGCCCTCAACATGATCGGCACCCGAATATTGGATCATGTGGTGGTAGGGTGTGAAGGCTGCGTATCGCTGGCCGAACGAGGTTATTTGTAACCACTAGTTGTTCGCTTAACTATCCGTCCAATGACTGTCCCCGGCCGATGCCAGGGCGGTCGTTGGTGTGGTCCATTATTTATTTTTTGTTTTGAGAAGCGACGCAGTCGACACTCACAGCTCACTCAAATCAAACCTACACCTACACCTACACCTACACCTACACCCACACGCCAGCACGGTCACCACACAAGCTTAAGTATTTCCAGGCTAAAACGCTCCCATACTCGCAACAGGGAATAGCTCTCTATATGTCATGTCGTCGTTGGGCCTGTTCAACCGGCCTCTGCGCTTCAGGGCCCCGCCCCTTCGAACTGGGCATCAAACAACGCCTCATGGACTTGGCGGGGATAAAGAAAAATCCCGTATGAGCGCCCCTTTAGCGGCACAAAACAGGACTTTCTCTTTTGCCAAGAACACCTTGATAAGCGACAGGTCATTTTTTGAATAGACCTGTCTGGACGTAGATCCTGCTTACTTCACCAGTTCCATCAGCTTCCCGAAGCTGTTCACCACATCGTACTTGACGTTCTCGGGGGCGTACTTTCTATTGATTTCGTCGAAGAACTTGCGGGCACACTTGATCTTGGTCTTCTCGATCTCATTGAGCACCATCGAAGACATTGAGCCCTTAGTCTCGGCGACGAAATAGACGTGCTTGACGGCTCCTTCCTTGAACGACACAGCCCAGTCAGGGTTGTAATCGCCAACCGGCGTGGGGATCAGGAAGCCACGCGGCAATTTGGCGTAGACGACCACCTCAGTACAGGTATCCAGCTCTTTCACGAACTCGCGCTCGATGCCGGAATCGGTTACCACGTAATCGTAGATGTGGCGCTTGAGCTTGTCTCCGGCCTTGCTGAAATCTTGCTTGGTCTGGCCTGTGGTGAAGATGTCCAGATCGAACCTGTCCTCGACGGGATCGTAGGCCAAGTGCTCAATGATCATCGTCGCCTTCTGCTCATTGATCAGCCGCACGGTTTCTGCGATGAAACCCTCTGGATTCGTACGGAACTGTGCAAACACCGCGACGCTGATACCCTTGAGGATGTCTGCCGTCGCGCGTCGAGTCAGCTGCGTACCTTCAGCGATCTTGCCGATGAGGTCGTACTTCACCGCAGAGTGGATCGAATGCACGTTCTTTTCGATTTCGGTGGTCTTGAGCACGAATGCCTCGCCATCCTTTAGGCCGTCGTAAGTCACCTGGGCAGCCTGCTCGCCGGTCTGGATCGTGTACTGCAATGGCGTCACACGCAGGCTAGCGTCCAGTTCCTCAACAGCTTTTTGGACCAACTCTTCTGAATCGAAGTCAACGCTGAACGCCGCCTTACGATTGATCCGGTTCCACAGTTCCTTGAACTCCTGCTTCTCGAAGTTGCTGTTGAGCGAATTTTTCTTCGGCCGACGGTCGTCGCTGATGTCGAACATCTGGCTGTCGCTAAAGACGCTGTCGATCAGTTGGTAAACCTGTTCTGCATGGGGCAACAATTCGTCCGGCAAGGTTTCTAAGGTGCCACCCTTCTTGGCCTGATGGTACTTCTCGGTGATGTTGCGCTTCTTATCGACGTAGCCGTTCTGGATCAAATAGAACTCGATGTCCGTCGCTTGATCGTCAGATACCGTAACCTGGCCTTGTGGGGTATTGAGTACCTTGCCAGTAAAGTACGCCTTGTCTGCGATGCGCGGGCGAGTAGACAAGGAAATACTGATGTCGTTCTGCAGCGCAGAAACGAACTTCTTGTAGCTCTCGCTCGCCACAACAGTCAGCACATTGACGTCATGGACGATGGCTGGGTGATCTATTCGGTCACCGGTCTGATTGACGGATAAACGTAAACCACGGCCGACCTCTTGGCGGCGTGTCACCTCATTGTTGTAATCGGGATGTTTCAAGAAGCAGATCACGAAGACGTTGGGGTTGTCCCAGCCTTCGCGCAAGGCTGAGTGAGAGAAAATGAAGCGTACCGGCTCATCGAATTTGAGCAGTTGCTCCTTCTTCCGAAGAATCAAATCATAGGCATCCACATCGTCGGATAAGCCTTTGTTCTCGCCAGTCTTCGCAATACTTGGATCGACGTCGCGCTTGGTCTTCTTGTCGATGGAGAAGTACCCGCTGTGCGTCCGTGCTACATCAATACCCTTCAGGTATTTGATGTACGGCGTTTCATCCAGGTCCAGTACTTCATTCAGATACTGGCTGTACTCCTCCTCAAAGATCCGGGCGTAGTCACCTTTCTCGTCGGCCTTCGAGTAATCGCGGTACATGGCCACTTTGTCGATAAAAAACAGGGTCAGCACTTTGATACCTTGTTGATGCAAAGTCTGTTCTTTATCGAAGTGTGCCTTGATGGCTTCCCGTATCTGAATACGGCGTAGCGCTTCCTCGTTCACATCTCCGTCAGCGTCGCCAACAAACAGCTCAACGCCGTTGGTGAAGCTCAATGTGTCAGTGTTGGCATTGATGTCCGCGACCACGTAACCACGGTACTGATCCAGCTCGTTTGAAAAACCATCGGAGAAGAGGTTGTCACCCTTGGAGAGCTTGCGCACCACGCGCTTGATCTCGCCGCTTTTCAGCTTCTGCTCGAACTCAACACGGGCCACAGGCGCCTTGCTCGAAATCTCGATGGACTGCAGGTACAAATAGGCATTGGTGCCCGCCAGCCCCTTCACTGAGATGCCGCGCACGGCGATTTTCTTCACCAGTTTCTGGTTGTAGGCGTCCAGCGCGTCCAGCCGGTGGATTTTGTTATGGGTGACCTTGTGAGTCGCTGAATATCGCAAGGTCATTAGAGCATTGAACTCAGCTAGAGCTTCGATGGTCTTGTCTCCGCCCATCTTCTGTGGCTCATCTAGGATCAGGATGGGCCGGTTGGCCTTTATCACATCTATCGGTCGGCGTGACTGGAAGTCATCCAACACCGAATAAATTTTTCGTGCTTCATCACTCGCATTTGCCTTGAGGTTTTTCTGTGCATTGAAAGCTTGCACGTTGATGACCATGACATTAATACCGGCATCCGACGAGAAGCTCTCTAGGTGGTGCAACTGCTTAGAGTTGTAGATGAAAAAGCGGGCCTTCTTGTGGTACGTCTCCAGAAAATGCTCTGCGGTGATTTCCAGTGACTTAGCCACGCCTTCGCGAATGGCAATGCTGGGCACCACGATGATGAACTTGCTCCAGCCGTACTGCTTGTTCAGCTCGAAAATGGTCTTGATGTAGCAGTAAGTCTTCCCGGTGCCGGTTTCCATCTCGATGTCAAGATGCAAGCGTGATACTGCTTTGGCAGTTTCCTTGTATTGCGCTGTCGCCGGAGCACGCTCCCGATTGCCATTGAGCGTATAAAAATCTGTCAATGAGCTCGATAGAGGCAGGTTCTGCTGATGCTGCACCTGGGTGATGTTTTCCAGCAAAGTGACGTCCGTCAGCTTCAGGTCGGCGTTCTTGAACCCACCCTCTGCAAACAGGTCTTCAACCCCTCTCTTGGCCTTACCCGGATCGATGCGGTAACTGATAGCCTCCGTTGTTACGGGCGGTTGACCTTTGAAGCAGTCGACCACGGCTTGTACCGCCGCTGTCTGATAAGCCTGCGTCTTGAATTTAAGTTTCATCGCGTGCCCCTCAGATGCATTTGACTTCGGTGGCTGGCGACAACAGCTTGAAAATCTGCTCGACATTGATTTTGACGGCGCTATCTTTGTAGCCTCCATCGCGGAACACCACACGAAGCGGCTGTTGCTTGGCCAGTTCTTTCACGAATGCTTCGTCGATGCTGCCGCTGGAGTCGAAGCAGGCGGCAAGCGCATTGCCATCGACAAAGAACACGTCCTTACCTTGAATGGACTGATTGGTAATTGGCAGGGCCAGATCGACGCCCCAATCCAGCATCACCTGAAACAGCAGGTCTTCCGGCGTGCGGTCTGGCTTGATGTTGTCGACGAAAAGGTCGAACTTTGCTTTGTCGAGAAAGTCAGGCGCGTAGTAGACGTCAGCCATGTTGGACGTATCGATCTTAAGAACGCGGAAACCGGTGTCTCGCCCCCATCCGGGGGCACCATGCTTCTGGCGCACAGCTGCTCCTGCGCGGCGAGTACGCTCCTTCGATACCTCTGAGATGAACGGCTTCAGCCCGATCTGTGCGCAGAGTTGGAAAGCCTCCTTTGCATCCTTGCTCTCCTGGCCAATCGGCTCAGGGAACTGCACGCTGATGAAGCGACGACTGCCTCCTTCACGTCGGTTGATTTCCATGGTCGCGTGAGCGAGGGTTGACGACCCAGCAAACAAGTCAAGGCAAATGTCTTTGGGACCAGTCATAAATGAAAGAATGCGCTCGATCAATAGGACGGGCTTTGGGTTGGAAAATGCCTTCCTCCCTTCAGGGAAAAGAGATTTTAGATCGTATGGGCCAGTCCTTCCGTCGAGCTCAAATACGCTAGAGAGCTTCTCCTCAAACTCGGATGCATAAACCTTGAGCTCAATTATTTTGGATTCATTCTCTCCAAACAGAATCCTCTTTTCTGCCAGAAGTCGATCCATTGTTTCCTTCGGAAACCTGTACCCCATAAGAGGTTCTTTGCATGGCTTCCCCGTTTGTGGATGCGGGATGTCATACCTGTAGCCTTCTTTTCCGGGGTTGTGAACGCTCTGGCTTCCGGTGTAGACGCCACCTAAGTCAATGTACTTGTATCGGTCCAACGGTCCTAGCTGAGCCTTGTTTTGCCGAAACCAATCCTTATAAGCGGCCTGAAGGTCATCAACATTTGAATATTTAGAGATGAGCTCTTCGCCAATGTTGAGAAGAACATCCTTGACGTCGGAAACTGAGCTCTTCCAAACACCTTCGAGGTCGGCCTTGTCTCGAGCAAAAACGTGAATGCTTTCGTGCTCGATAGCGATATTGCTTGGATTGTTGTCAGTAACGTTTTTCCATATCAAAGTGCCAAGAAAGTTAGACTCTCCGAAGATCTCATAGCAAAGATGGAGAACATTCGCTGTTTCAGCATCATCGATGGAGATGGCGATCACGCCCGCAGGAGCCAATAGGTTTCGTGCAACGCGTAGCCGTTGGTACATCATGCTAAGCCAGTCAGAATGGAATCTTCCGTTCGCTTCAGTGTTGGCAACAAGGCGATTACCCTGCTCATCGGACTGATTGCTTTGCGTCAAATACTCGTAGGTGTTTCCTACAAAATCGTCCCGATAGACAAGGTCATTACCCTTTTTTCGGTTGTATGGAGGGTCGAGATAAATCAACTTAATCTGGCCGAGGTAGGTCTCTTGCAGTAGCTTCAGCGCATCGAGGTTATCGCCTTCGATGAACAGGTTCTTCGTGGTGTCAAAGTCCACGCTTTCTTCGCGGCAGGGCCGTAGGGTTTTGGCAATCGGCGCATTTGCGGCCAACAGCGCCTCACGTTTTCCTGGCCAGTTCAAGTGGTAACGTTCCTGTGGCCCCTCGACAATCGACTCAGCAAGCTCCTGGCGGAGTTGGTCAAAGTCCACCGCCAGCTTCACATTGCCGTCCTCACCCTTGGCTTCGGTAACACAATTCGGGAACAACTCGCGGATACGGGCGACGTTGTTTTGCGTGAGATTGGGTGAGTGCATTTTCAGTTTTTCCATGTTCTTTTCCCCTAGCAGCCGTGCTTCCATGAAAGAAGCTCAGCGGCTCAATTGTTCAAGTTAGTTTTGATAAATTCAGTCGTCTTATTGCCAGTCCTGGCAAAAGTTCACGCGCAGACTCTCGATTGCCGATGGCAACGTGCCCTCACAGGTCACGCCCAGATAAGTGGCCGCACGAGTGGTGCCCACGTACAAGTATTTGTCGAAAAGCGCAGGATGTAGCTCAGCAAGCTGGTCGATGCCAACAAAGAAAACAGCCTCAAACTCAAGGCCCTTGATGTGCTGGATATCGAATACACGCACATTGCTTTCTTGCCCGACGGCCTGACCCTCGCGGCAAGCAATGACCTGAATGTTGTGCTCGGCCAGGGCGGAATTCAGTGCCTCAGCTACCGGCGCCACGTCGTTTTCGGTATTCACAAAGATGGCGGTGGACGGCAATTGGCCTACAAAGCGCTCAATTTCACGAATGCGATCTGCGAGCCAGCCGACAACGACCGCTGTCTCGCCAGCATTCTCCAACAAGGCAGGCGCTACGCCCGAGCTATCCATATTCGCGGGTAGGCTGACGTTTTGCTCGGTACCAGCGACGGCGCGGATCATGGCACGCGCCAAGTCGTTCAATTGCTTGCTCTGACGGTAGGAGACGGTGATCTCCTTGATGTCGAAGTCGGCAAAGACCCACTTCAAGTCGTCCGTGGAGCGCGCGCCCCAGGTAGTCAGGCGCTGGTTGAAGTCGCCGCAGGCAAAGAACGAGCGCAGTTGTGGGTGAGCCAGCGCTGCCATGCAGGCGAGCTGAATGGGCGAGAAATCGGTCGCCTCGTCCACCAATACTTGGTTGCGGTAATGCCCCAGGATGGGCTGGAGCGATGACCAAGCGGGGCTGCCGATATCGCGCAGGACGCTGGGCCGGCTGAGCAGGTCACCTGCGGCGCGCAAGATGGCCAGCAGCACAATATCGAGTTCGAGTGGATGGATGTCGCGTGCCTCGAAGCCCTCGCTGCGATACCAGTTCCCGGTTTCTTGGCGCTCTCGCCGGAACGCACGGTAGTGTTTTGGAATGCCGTCGAGGTAGCGCTTGACCGGACTCACGAAGCGCCGGGCGTAGGTCTGCACCAGAAGGCTCGCTCCCACATCTGCACGGTCGGTCTCTGCCAGGCCACGATCGGCCAGCCATTCAATGATTTTGCCGTTGCGAGAAGTCTTGTTCAGCATACGCTTGGAGGCTGCTGACCGAGCCTGGGCACGCACGGCTTGCATGTAGGCGGTGAGAGCAGCCGCGCGCCCCGTGCGCGATGTTGTGGTGTCTTCTTCCTCGTCGGCATCGAAATCGTCTTGCTCGTCGGCCTCAGTTGCCTGCGCCTGCTGCAAGCTGTCGATGACACGAGCTAACTCATCTAAAAATGCCCGGTTGCGGTTGAGCTGCAAGTTGAGCGTAGCTTTGATCTTGCCGTCAGAGGCTTCCTTCAGGCTGGTGACGAGAGCCTGCACCTTGGGGAGCTCTGCGGCCAATGATCCGAATGTGGTGGCCAGAGAGCCATCACCGGCACGCGCTAAGATGTCTTGCAAGCGTGCGCCCAAGCTTTTGACGTCAGGGGTATTGGCATCATGGAGTAGAGCCGCTGCTTCATGCAGCTCCTGCACGTAGGCGCTGCGTTGCCATGCATCGAAATCGTCAAACCATTGGATAGGCCGGTCGAGCGCAGCTTCGCTAAGGCTAGGCAAGCTCTCTTTCAGAACGAAGGTGCCACCGCCAGAAGCAGTTCTGAGAACGCCAAAAGCATTTCTGGCCAGCTCGCGCCGATAGTCCTGCCAAGTTCTGATGCGCAGATCTGAGGCAGGAACGCCTTCTCGGGCAAAAGCCTCTTTGAGGTACTGCTTGAGCAGTTCGGTAGGCGTGAACATCAGCCAGCTGTTGGAATGCGCAACGCCTTGCGCTGCAGCAACTGTCTCAACCAGGCGTTGCTCACCGTCTTCCAGAAAAGCAGTGTCGAGCTTTTGGCCGAGGCGCCGGATTAGGGTCGTCGTTTTGCCGGTACCGGGTGGACCCAAGATCAGCAGGCGCTTGTCGAGAGGAAGACGGAAAATCTCGTCCTGGTATTGATCGAGTACAGGCTGATCCCGCAACCCCATCTTGGTGATGACGCTGCGGCGAACGCCGTCGATGATGTTGGCCTTGACGGTCTCCTCAGCCAGCAATTGGCCCAGGATATCTTCTGTGACCTCTTCACCGGCAACCTCAGTCAGCAGCGCTCGCAGCGACTCGATGGTGAGAGGCCCGAAATGCTCGGCTTCAACCACGGTGTCGCGAGAGTCCCACCCATCAGCGAGTGCACTTGGCCGTAGTTGAGCTCGCTCAAGAACCTCAACAACGGTTCCATTGGGAAGCGTGAACTCTGCACCAATCGCCAATGAGGCCAATCGTCCAACAGGAGCCCGGTAGCTGGCCAAGTTGGGAAAGCCCGATACCGGCGTAGTGCGGCAGATGTAGTAGGTTTTCTCTTCGCCCTCTTCATCAACCACCACAACGCGAGCAATGGCAGGCTCTGCCACCAATACCCGGTAGCTTTCACGATTCGCCTGGCTGATCTGATCCAGCCTTTGGATAGCCGAACTGGACGTCATCGTATTAATGCTTGCCAGGGCATCGGACCCCAGTGTTCGTCCATCAAGAAGCTTTCTCTTGGAAGCTTCGGCGATGCTGTCGAGTTGCGCTAACGCCTCGCCCGCGACCTGCTCGATGTGTCTCTTCGATTCGTCATTCAGGCTCTGCGTCATGGGCTCTCCCTACCAGTCAACTGTTCCAGTTCGTTTTTTAGCTGTCGCAAGAACGCGTTGATCTCCACCTTGCGGTTGAATTGCTTTTCTTTGGCAAGTTTGCTGGCGACCCTCTCGACCTCTCGCTGCTTCGCCGCAACCTGTTCGACACGAGCGACCAAGTCACCAAGGCCTTCTTGCTGGCGCGCAGGTGTTGGAATCAGGCGGTGAAGCAACTGTTCGTACAAGCCACCCAAGTCGAGCGCCAATGGCATGACGGCGCGCTCCACATCGCTCGGTAACCACGCCGTCGCAAAGTAGTCGCTCAACACCCAACGGCTCGCGTCTGATTCGTTCGGGCGCTTGTACGCGGCGACTACCTGCGTTCGCCCGTCAAAGCTCAGCTCGAAGATGATGGGGAACTGCACCGCACCATCTATGCTGCGCAACACATCCAGATTCAGCTCCGATGTCTTGAGCTGGATGGCGAAGATCTGAAGCTCCGGCACATTGGGTCTAGCGGGCAGGTTGATCGTTTCCGGTGCCAGCTTGTATTGCCAGACGATCTGTTCCACTTGCTCAACGAACAAGTCTTTCAGCCGTGTGTTGGCTCCACTGTGTTCGTAGATCTTGTTCTTTGGCAGGTTGCGGCCAAAAGCGGCCTGCTTCGGGTAGCTGATGAACGCGGCGTTCGACTCCCATGGAGAGATATGACTCATCCGGCCTCCTGAATTATCAAGAAGGTGATGAGCTCGAAGTCATCCAGTCCGGCAATAGTGTTTACCAGCGCAGTGGTTTTGCCGCCGCTGAACAGGCTGTCCAGATCCTTCTCTTCCTTCACCTCGATCATCGAACGAATGGTCTTGCCAAGCAGGTCGGAATACACCTGCATCTGCCGCCCGTCAGCAGTTTCCTTATTAAACAAACTGCAAGCCTCCGGAATAGGCTGCGCTTGGCCCTTGCAGCAACTGCGCACCAGATCGAGCAGGCGTTTGACCTCGGTGTGATCATGAATGACCTCCCCCTCACGACTGATGTAGACGAGGTAATACGGGTGCAGACGGTTATGTTGGCTAACGCTGACGCTCGAGTTGCGGTTCCGCAGTGTAAAGATCACGCCTGGACGCAGGCCAAGCTCAGGTTTGGCTGACACAGCGGCGTGCATGCCGCTCGGTACGTTGCTCAACTCGCCATTGGCTTTGACGTAGTTGAGCAAGTCCATGCGGAAGTCATTGAGCCCCAGATCTGTGATCGAAACGCCCGTTTTCAGGTCTTCCAGCTCGATGACTTCGTCTTGTAGGCGGCGCAGCTGCTCCTTGCGGTAGGACACGTCGTTGGCTTGAGCGCTCAACACATTGTCGTCGCCCGTGGCAGTGACGTCGGCAATCATCATCCGGCTCTCGACACGCTCCTTGAGGTTGATGTACTCGTCGAGCGAGATGTCGGGCCAGTAATTGACCAGTTGGATGCTGCTGTTGGGCGACCCGATGCGATCCACTCGACCGAAGCGCTGGATAATGCGCACGGGGTTCCAGTGGATGTCGTAGTTGATGAGGTAGTCGCAGTCCTGCAGGTTCTGGCCCTCGGAGATGCAGTCGGTGCCGATCAGCAAGTCGACCTCTGCCAGTTCGTTGGGCAGCACGATGGCCTTTTCTTTGGATCGTGGCGAGAAGAGGGTGAGCAGCTCTTGGAAGTCGTAGCTTTTCTTTTGAGCTGTGTTTTTTAGCGTCGACTGAGGCGCGCTACTACCAGTGACCTTCGCTGTATGCAGGTTCTGATTGGCGAGCAGCTCAGTGGCCAGATTTTCATAGAGGTAATTGGCCGTATCAGCGAAAGCCGTGAAAATCAGTACTTTTTTATTGCCGGGATTAATGGGATTGGCAATTTTGTCGAGTACTAGCGATTTCAGGTGCTGCAACTTGGCGTCTTCGGCTGGCGTGATTTTGCTCATCGAGACCAGTAAAGCGGAGATGATTTCCAGGTCAACCTGGAGTTCATGCTCCCAAGAAGGCAGATCCATATCGGCCAGCTTTATCCGAATTGTGTTGCCGATTTCTAAGTCATGAAACGACGGAATACCGTCTTCTTCAGCGTCAATTGAGCCCATGGCTTCTGTAAGGCTGGAGACCTCTGTTACACCGCCCCGGCTCTCGAACTCCTTAATCAGGCCGAGAACGCGCTGGTGGTTTTCTTTCAAAGCATTAAGTGTACTGCGGAATGCATAAACAGAGCTTTCAAGGCGCTTCAGCAAATTCGTTGTCATCAGCGCTACCAGGCTTTTTTCCCGGTCAACCTGACGGAGCTTGCCTCGACCGCCTTCAACCTGCGTGTCGTACATCTCTTCATACTTCGCCAAGCGGCTAGGCAAGATGTAGCTGATGGGGGCATATACGGCGAGCTTGAGCAGAGACAGCTGCTCGAAAATCTCGTTGAAGCTCATTACATCCGTTCGCTGCTCAGCATCCACAACCAGTGGGCTACGGAACGACAAGGGTTTGCGCCGCTCAGGGAATTGCCCGATATCCGTAGTGTCGTAGAAGGTCTGAATGTGTTTACGCGAGCGTGCAATCGTGACGCTGTCGAGCAACTCGAAGAAATCGAAGTCGAGCGAGTCCAAGATGGCACGCGCCGTGCGTTCTTCGGGTGGAAGTTTTGACCAAGCGTTAAAACTAGCCTGTGCACCACGGAAAATTTCCTCGACAGTTTTGCCAGTACGCAGCTTCTTGCTTAGGTTTTCTGAGTCGCCTTCGTAGGCTAGGGCGAGTTGGTTGCGTAGGTCATTGAAGCGGTTGTTCACTGGGGTCGCTGAAAGCATCAGCACCTTGGTTTTCACGCCCTCCTTGATGACTTTATTCATCAGCTTCTGGTATCGGGTTTCCTTGTCTTTGAAGGCATCGTTGTTGCGGAAGTTGTGCGACTCATCGATGACGACGAGGTCGTAATTACCCCAGTTGATGCGGTTGAGCGGAGTGCCAAACGACTCGCCACTCGTGCGAGTGAGGTCGGTATGGCACAGCACGTCGTAGCTGAATCGGTCACGAGCAAAGATGTTCGTCTTGAGGTTACGGTTGTAATTGAGCCAATTGTCCGCCAGTTTTTTGGGGCAGAGTACCAGCACCGACTTGTTGCGCAGTTCGTAATACTTGACGACGGCTAGGGCTGTGAAGGTTTTCCCCAAGCCAACGCTGTCCGCCAGGATGCAGCCACTATAGGTTTCTAGCTTGTTGATGATCCCGGTGGCCGCATCCTTCTGGTAGTTGAAGAGCTTGTTCCAGATTAGCGTGTCCTGGTAGCCGGTACGGTCGTTGGGTAAAACGTCCTCATCGATGTCGTCCAGGAACTCGTTGAAGATGTTGTAAAGCATCAGGAAATAGACGCTCTCGGGCGAGTTCTCCTGGTAGACAGCCTCAATGTGATCGCAGATCTGCATGGTGACGTCTTCCAGTTTTTCCGGGTCGCTCCAGATCTGATTGAACAGGCTTAGGTAAGTTGCCGTGAAGGTTGGCTCGTCCATTTTGTTGACGAGGTTGGAGACCGCATTGCCTTGCTGGTACCCGAGATCGACGGCGGTAAAGCCGTGCAATGGCATGTAGGAGATGTCCGTTTCAGCAGATTGCACGCAGGCGAACTGCTGCATCGGGGCCTTGCTGCGATTCGACTTGAAGGTCGCCTTGCGCCGCATCCATTCTGCGCATTCTTTGGCAACCGCTCGCTGGGTCAGCTTGTTGCGCAACTGAATCTCGAACTCGCTGCCGTACAGGCTGCGCTCACGATCCAGCTTCGGGATGTGGAACTCCTTTCGCTCTTTGCGGACCTTGTCGGCAACCTCGTTGGCAACGAACGTCGGCGAGGTGAAGATGAAGTTCAGCTCGTCGATCTTTTCCAGCTCAGCTTTCAGCGCTTCGAATGCATACATCGAAAAACAAGACGCTGCGATACTCAGGCGGGAACCGGGTTTTAGCGTCGCTTTGAGGTCATCACCCAGCAGCATTGTAATATTGTCAATGAGCTCCATCGTTTCCCTTCCCTTTATTCGTCTCTTCCTCTGACGGCGCTTCTGCCTGCAGTCCCTGTTCCTGCGCGTATTTCAGGATTAACACCTCAATCATCGAAGCAATGGAGCGCCGCTCCCTTTCCGCTGCAATTCGCAGCAGTTGCTTGATGTCAGTCGAGGTACGAATGGACAGGGTTTCGTCCTTGGAACGCTTCATGACTAAGTCCTGCGATTTTTGTGCTGCAAATGTACTGCGTCGTGCCATCAATAGCGACTCAAAAAATCCAGAACCAGGCGACTGCAATTCCCACCCACTAAATCTAAGATTAGGGTCGTAATCGACACAGCAGCCGCAGCTTGCAGGCTCTCAACAAATTCATACAAGACAGGTCACCAACTGGTCCACCACACGCTTAGCTCGGCACTGCTGACGAATACATCAAAGCGCTGCAGCACTTGCTCCAGATAGTCTGCATAGTCAGCTAATTGCCATTTTGGTAACGGCAGCGTTGCTAGTGCCTCCCCGAAGTGCGTGAGTCAAGTTCGTAGCTTTTGGTTCATGTGGTAGTGAGCTCAACCGTCTCGTCCAACATTTCAGATTTGACGCCCTAGAAATAAAAGGAAGATTTGGGCCACACAGTCAGCAGCAACTGCCGACCGCATGACTTGAAGAAATCTCAGTCAATTAGCTGATCACGCCGTGAGAGACTCGTGAACATCCCGCGCCTCGATCCTGGCCATGACCCAACCCATCACCTCACTTTCAACCCAGCCGACAGACCTGTCGCCCAATGACACGGGTTTTGGAAAGCTCCCCTCGCTAATGTACTTGTAGATTGTGGACCGACCTAGGCCGGTGGAATGCTGGACATCTTTCAGGCGAATGATCCTCATGAACTGGCTCCTCTTATCCGTTCAGAGGATTGGCGTGCTGGTAAAGAAGTACCTATTTGAGCGTCACCTCGCGGCTTGGCTGATTCAGCAAGCCAAACCATCCTTTTAAATAATTCGGCCGCGAGCAGTGATAGCAACGTGTCATTATGCGAACAAGGTTACCTGCTGCTCCTAGGCTGACACTAGCCGATAGGCTGCCCTTGGCTCACACCAGGGCAGTCAAGGGCACGGTGAACTCTCACTTATTGGTTGCACTCCCCATCTGGTGCGCTCAGCTCCTACTGCAACCAAAACCATGACTGCCATCACCAAAGACTTTCGTCGCTGACTTGCAGAGGTAGCTCGCTCTGTAAAAGAATGCAGCCTGTCCTTCCGATTCACCGCGATTAAGGTAGTAGAACGGATTGGTGGGAATCGCGACCAAGCCGCTGACAGCCTCTATTGGCAACCCCAACGCACCGGCCCAAGCCCCTTCGAGGCGATTAAACATGTTGTCCCTGCCAGCCTCGAACTTACCCAAGGCCGTAAACGCATCTCGGTTGAGCAAGATTGCCAGGTGATAGTGGGGCTTACCATGCTGCCCCAGCTCCCGCGCCCAGACGTAGCGGACCTTGCTGTCATGGGCATGCTTGTTCAATTTCCGAGCCTGACTACGGTTATGCTTAATCTTGGCTTTGAACGATTCGATGAACCGTTCAATCACTTCATTGGTAAAAGTGTAATCGGGTAACTGAGTCTGGGCAGGAAGCCGTAGATCAACCCTAAATGCAAATACACGACTGTATTGGATAAGCGCCCGCCCCACCGTTTGATGAAGGCGGTTTAGGTATTCACTGATAAATGGGCCTTTAGCCTCCTGCACAGCCAAGCCTAGGTAAGTAGATCCTGCATGGAGAGTTAGATTAGTGTTTTGATGATGTCGGGCCATGATGGTGCTCCAAGTATGTGGGCTCATACCATCAGCACGCCTAGTACAACTTTACTGAAAATCTGAAACAAGCATAGCCCTACGACTACTTACACCCCCATCCTCTCCCCGCTCGCATCTCGCCATACACTGACAACAGCCAACACCAAAGACCAATTAACTCAACAATAAGCAATCACACAAATTAATGCACCCTCCTTGGACACACCAGCAACAATTACTAGCCCTATAGTGATTAATGATACACATAAAAGCATATTACCAATACCGAGGACTTACCGAGATTTCTCGCGACTAAAACACCAAGTGAAATCATTCCACAAACATCAAAATCAAGAAGGCAGGCACTCCGATAAAAAACCATCATGACTGAGTAGACCAGACATGATTGGCGCCATCACCGACATACCCACCAAAGCCTTTAATAAAAAATTCTAGCTAATAATCACCCCCCCTGACTTTTCCTATAATCCATTCCTGCACCTCACTTTCCAGCCAATCTACACATCGCTCGCCCAGCGGCATCGGACTGCCCACAGATAAATTCATAAACTCTTAATTGAACCAGGCCGATCGACTCGATGACTTTTTAGGACGAATAAACTTCATGAATGAGACTCTTTCTATTCGTTCAGAGGATCGACTGCGCGGTAAAAGTTAACCGCCATCATCGTAACCCCCTACAAGGTAATACAGCTAGGCCCGGACTCCTTGAGCTCAATTTCAGGAATTATCGAACGTCTGGGCGGACGAGCTGACCGTGAGCGCCAAGAGGCGAGTGCGCCCTTCATGCTTCACCCCCTTCAGGATGGAAGTATCAAACGACGTATTTTTTTGTAGAAAATCTAGCTGAACCCCAGTAAATGATGGCCACTCAAGAATTTTATCTACTAGAGATATTCTAGAAAACAACCTAACAAATTAGAAAATACTTCTTTAACAATTAAATAAATGTTATATAGAACCTCTATAGTTAGGAGGCGATATGGCGATACATTTCAATGACCGACTAGCACGTATACTTGATGATACGAGCCACAATCGCAGACATGACATTTGGCTATGGCTTCAGCTAACAACTAATAACGTTCAATTATCCGGAGACGTTAATCAGCCGGGAATGCGATCCACGATGACACACGTCATATCCAGCACCCCTGGCCTTTCCGAAATAATCAAAAACAAAGAAACCGAACAGCTTCTTCCAGAAAAATGTCTTGAATGGATAAATGAAGGAAAGCGGCAAGTTGAATGGTTAAGCTCAAAGTTTAGAGAGCGCATGACTCTTAGTGACTCCATAGCGCCATTAACATCAGGATTAACTGGAAAGGATTTACTGATCGCAAGCATTGACTTATGGACTATCAACATCAAACAGAAAGGTTCATTTTTAAATGAGTTAGAAACCAGCTGGAACGAACACAAAAAAGGAGACAAACAGTTTAAATGGTTCGAAGATGATGAGCAAAAATGCTTACTAGCAGGGAAGCTGATTAATAAACACATCCCATTGGACGGGCTTATTTCGATAAAACTATCAGCATACCAACCTATTGAAAACCACGAAAACCTGTTGATTTTTTTCGACCACGCCAACCTTGATCACAACCAAAAAAGTTTGTTCATAGAAAAAGTTAAAATAAGCTGGCGCCAGCAAAAATATCGAAAAAACCTAACAGGAAAAGGGCAGTACAACTTCATCCTCTCCGATAAAGCGATAGCACGCCTTGACAAACTTTCCGACACTTACGAACTCAGCCGTGCAAAAATTTTAGACATTTTATTAAAAATGGAAGCCGAACAAAACAGATATATACCTGAGCGAATGAAACTGCTAAAAGACGAGTCGTAACTCCTCGTACAGTCACGATTGAAGCATCGCTGTAAATATAACTTCCAGCCCCGGAACTCAGACTCCTAATTTCATGACTTTTCTAACATTTAGACTTAGCCGTTATCTCGCAGAAGGTGGACTGACAGTCGCGAGACGGTCTACACCATGATCGACACCCTGCTTTTGCAATCACACCAAGCCAGCTCGTAAAGCTCGCTCCAGAGTGAAGTCATTCGACATAGCAAAGCTTTGACCTGTCGTACATCGCACCGAAGATCTTGACCCAGGGCATAGATAGCCAAAACCTACGCCGACGAAAGCCAGATACGTAGCCATGACTGTAGTACGGTGAATACCTCGGCTTAGTTCAATGACCGCCCTGTGCTCAGACCCAGCATCCGAGACGGTCGCAGGTTCGAATCCCAAGCGAAGTAACGTTAGGAAAACGGTATTCCAAATGGTATTCCACAACAAAACTAAAACCGTAAATATCATTAAAAATCAAAAAGTTATGATCTAAGTTCAGATTACCCCGGCCCACCAATTGAAAAAGACGTCCTCGGACGTCTTTTTTTGTGCCTGCAAAACGTGTTTTCCGCGAATGCCCTGCCCGCTCGAACCGACTTCGAGGAGAGCGACCGCCCTCAGCCGGCTATTAACGAGCATTTCTGTTCGTGTGTTCCGTCATGCATGGC